>Ga0180432_10000941_pt1 | contig 46741 bp, 38 predicted proteins | sample SS_ome_10_FD_132414 | JGI IMG/M metagenome (GOLD analysis project Ga0180432, IMG submission 132414) | Hypersaline lake sediment archaeal communities from the Salton Sea, California, USA - SS_1_MS_2 metaG | ecosystem: Environmental > Aquatic > Non-marine Saline and Alkaline > Hypersaline >...
GGGACCGATTCATGTAGTTGACAAGGGCCGAAGAGCGGTTATAATCCCTTATGGCAAAGGGACTCATGAGGAAAAGGATCGGCGCGTGGACCGCTCAGACGCCCCCCGGCACTGTATGCGCGGCCAAGCCATCACCGAGTACATTGTGCTCGTATGGTGGATCATGGTCGGCCTTGGGTTCGCCGCGTACGTGTTCCTGGCCGGGGTCGATGTGGGTGGACAGCACGTGCCCGGCGTGGAGGAGTTCTACCTCAACGTTATCAAGGTGGTCAGTTTGCCGTTTCCGTAAGGCGAATCCGTGGGAATCCGGGACCGGCCCACAGGTGCAAGCGTGGCGTGGGGTCCCGTAGGGGCAAGGAGAAGAGAGATGTACAGCAAGCGTGGCCGTCGCGGGCAGGGCATGACCGAGTACATCATCATCGTCGCGATCATCGCGATTCTGACGATCGCGGTGGTGATGAAATTCGGCAACCAGATCCGCGACGTGTTCTGGGGAAGCGGTTCGGCCCTGGTGGGCGAGGACGTGGACGTCCAGAACCGCATGGGAACCCAGGACGAAGAGCAGAAGACCAGCATCATCGAAGACCTGTGACGCCTGGTGGACCTGCAGCAGGCCCTGTGTACGGCCCAGGGCGCGTGCTTGTTCACCCTGGTCGTCTACGCGGCGATCCGTGACGTCAAGGTCCGCCGCATCCCCACGCGCGCGGTCTTGGCCGGGCTCCTCGCCGGGGTGGTGCTCCAGGCCGTGCGGGGCGTGCCGTTCGGTCCGGATGCCGTGGTCGGCGGCCTGGCGCAGAGCGCAGCCGGGGCCGTGGCCGGCGGCGGGATCTTCTTCGCCCTGTACTGGCTGGGCGGATTCGGCGCCGGAGACGCCAAGCTCATGGCCGCGGTCGGGGCGCTCACGTCCTGGCGGTTCGTGCTCTGGGCCGTGGTGTACACGGCGGTCGCGGGCGCGGTCCTGGCCCTGGCCGTGTTGATCAAGCACGGCGGGTGGCGCGGGGCCCTGCGGCGCGCGGCAAAGTCGACGCGCAGCGAGCGCCGGGCGGCCGTCAGCCGCGCGGACCCGGCCACCACGGTCCCCTACGCGGTGGCCATCTGCGTGGGGTGCGTGTGGGCGGCCGGGTACCTGATCGTGCGCGACGGCGTGTGGCCCTGGTAACACGCGAGGCGCACGCGAGCGGAGGGACCAACCATGTGCGCTTCCCTCCCAAGGCTTGACCGCGGACCCAGAGCGCACGACCGTGGCCAGGCCCTGGTCGAGTTCGCCATCGCCTTTCCTCTGCAACTCCTGATCGTGTTCGGCATCCTTCAGCTCGCGCTCCTGTACGTGTCCGGGCTGGTCGTCAACTACGCCGCTTACCGGTGCGTGCGCGCGGCTATTGTGGGTGAGCACCTCGTGGACACGGGCGAGGGCCGAACCGGCGTGGACCTGGTCGCGCATACGATCCTGGCCCCGCTGGCGGGCAGTCACTCCGTGGGCGGCGTCGACACGCCCCCGCCGGTGGAAATCCCCGGCTGGGGACCGGTGCGGCGCAGCGACCGCGCGGGGGAGAAGGTGTACGTCGAGGTGCTCGATCCCGACCCGGACGACCCCGGCGTAGTGACCGCGGTGGTGGAGTTCAACCAGGAGCTCGTGTTTCCGTTCGTGGACGGGCTCTTCCGGCTCGTGCTGCGCGGCGACGAAGACGTCGGCCCGGACGCGCACGTATTCGGCGAACGGGACGTGGGCTATCAGGGCCCCGGATCGGGGGACTACATCCGGCCCGGCTCCGGCCGGGGCCGCATCCGGGTCTTCGACGGGGTGACCCACTTCGTGATTACCCGCGAATGCACGCTGTACCGCGGTGCGGCGAGCTACGTGCCGGAGGAATCGCCGTGAGGCCGGGTTCGCGCTTCCCGACACGCGTGCGCGCCTTCGGCCGGGACGAGTCGGGCCAGTCGCTCGTATTCGCGGCGCTCACCTTTTTCGTCATGGTGGTGGTGGCACTCATCGTCGTGGGCGTGGGCGAGGCCACCACCGCGCAGATGGAGGTCCAGCACGCCGCGGACGCGGGCGCGTACGGCGGCGCGCTGGTGCTCTCGGACTGCGTCTCCCAGATCGCCTGGACGAATGAGGCCATGGCCCATGTCTACTACCACGCCATGCGCTATGCGGTGGACACGGCCACGACCGGGGTGCTGGCCGAGCTGAAGACCCATCCGCCCCAGTACGGCCGCGGGACCCTGTTTCCTCAGCACATCATCCCCTCGGACGACGTGGTGGGGATCAACGACCCGGTGGCCCGGTACGATGAGGCCTACCAGCGCGCGGACGAGTGGATCCCCCGCGCCGAGGCGTGGCTGCGGCGCCTCTCGCGACTCCAGCGAGGCATCGCGGTGCTCGCGCCTGAGGCGATTATGAATCAGGCCTACTATACGGCTTTCGAGAACGGGGCCGAGCGGGTGGCCTTCTACCCTGAGGCCATCGAGCTCATCCCCCAGGGTCCCACGCAGGCGGCCTGCGACATCGAGCGCATCGTGGAGGAGGGCTCGGGCCTGCAGGGCTGGCACATCTACAGCGCGCTGGCCGGCACGCGGCCGTTCGATTTCACGGCCGTGCACAATCCCGATCCGCCCAACCCGCACGATCCGCACTTCCCGCCGGGCGACCCGGACGACCTGTGGCGCATCGACTACTTCGAGGGGCAGGACATCGACATGCACATGGACGTGTACCGGTACGACCTGGACACGCCCGGCACGTATCCGCTGCAGTACGCGATCCGCCAGCTCACCCCGGACGGCGAGGTGCGCTATTACATCGTGTTCGTGCGCGACGAGGAGACGGTCACCGTCATTGACCAGGGCGAGGAGACCACGATCCGCGCCACGGAGGGAGAGAACGGCACCGAGTACGAGATCGACGACGGCGGGGACGTCTCGCGCATCCGCCAGACCCCCGAGGGGGACATGGAGTACTGGGACGACGAAGACGGGGACGGGCAAGTCGACGAGGACGAGTGGCAGTCGCTGGACCCGGAGACCGAGGTGGACGGGGTCTCTCTGCCGGTCGAATGGACGCCCGTGGTGGACACGCCCTCGGGCGAGGTCACGATCGACGATCCCATGCATATCCACCTGGAGCGGGTCACGCTGCGGGTGCCCCTGTACATCCACACCCCGCCGGACATGGAGACGCGCGTCTGGTACCACACGCCAGCCGGCACGGTCCACGTGCATCACAACGAGAACACGGGCGAGTACTGGGCCGCAATCAACGGGCTCAACACCCGGTCTCCGAGCGTGCAGTGGCTGCGGCGCTGGTCCGGAGACGACCGCAACTACCATCGGCTGTTTCTTTTGAGCGAGGCCGAGGGCGAGGAGCTTACCGGCCCCTGGCGGTACGAGCGGGTGCGCATCGGGTCGTTCATGACGGACATGGACATGCGCCACTTCGCGGTGCACGCGATCATGGACCATGACGAGGGCTATGCCTCCGCGCCGCTGTCGCGGGGATGGGAGGGCCATTACTTCGGTCCCACCGACGAGGACGACGAGCTGTGGGCGTCCGCGCCCCAGCAGAGCCGGTGGCGCCACTTCCCGCGGTGGGCCCAGCCGCCCCGATGGGGGGCGGACGAGGGCCCGGAGGACGGCAACTACGGCGGGTGGTTCGACATTCAGAACGGCCGCCCGCGCACCTATCAGGGACAGCAGACCGCGTACAACCAGTCGCGCGAATGCTGGTACTGCGGCCACCGCGGCGACGTGAGCGGATCGCTGCACGACTATGACTCGCAATCGCCAACATTCGGGCGCACGTGCGTGCGGCCGTGCGGATTCTGGCACGAGATCTACCCCACCGACGCCGAGGCCCGCGACCGGGTCTACGCGCTCAACGTCGCCTGGCAGGCGGCCGGCCATTCCGGCCGGTCGGCCCCGAATCCCGTGGAGCTCGGGCCCGGCCGGTTCCTGGTGCAGGTCACCTGTCCGGTGTGCGCGCGCAAGCTCAGGTACCGCGAGCTCGCGTACGGGCCCCCGGTGCTCACCGGCGAGGCGAACCAGGTAGCCGAACGGCTCTCGCATCGAGCCAGCGTGGTGCGCAAGTACCTGGCCCACGCCCTGGGCCAGCACACCGAGCCGCCGCCCGACGGGCCGTACCAGACCCGCCGCATCGAGCCCGAGGACCGGGTGAGCGTGGCGGGCCCCGCGGGGCGCAATCCGGACCGGTGGCAGCCGCCCCTGGCTGCGACCGCCGAGCTCTTCCGCCGCGGGGTCACCGTCGGGGCGTGGAAGACCTCGGTCGAGGCGCGCCTGTACCAGGGCCTGGGCGCGCGCGAGCCCACGGAGGCGCAGCGCCGGCGCGGGCTGTACAACCCGTTCCCGCGCGAGGAGGAGGCCGCGCCCACGCGCGCCGAATGGAGCGAAGTCTCCGGGGAAGAGCGGCTGTGGGGCCACTTCGGCATCGCCACCGCCCGGCTCGTGTTCTGGAACGAGATGAACGAAGCGGGTGCGCTGGAGCGCGCGCGCAAGTTCCCGGGCGCCGGGTTCCAGGACGCGTGGCGTCCCGCGTGGATCACGGAGCCCGAGGAGGCCATCGACCCGCTGGGCCGGCCGGTCAACTGGTTCCGAGAGACGTGGCTGCGCAGCCAGATGAACCTCTTCGAGCCCGACTGGGACGCGGCGCTTGTGTCGACCCGCGAGGCCTTTGACATGCGCGACGTGCAGTTCTTGCACACGCACGGCGGGTACGGGCTCCCCGGCGAGCGCCAGGAGACGACGGTCAGCTTCCTCTTCTACGAGCTGGGCGAGCGCCCGTGGTGGCCCAGCGTCGTGGACCGGCACCGCCACCGACACGCCGGACGCGCCTGGACGGGACGGCGGCGGCTGGCCTGGGACGTGAGCGGACACTGGAACCACATGGGCGCCCCGCCCATGCAGGGCCAGCGCAGCGGGCGCAGCGTGGCCGTGCGCGACCCCGACATGGAGCGGGTGGTGCGTCACTGATCCACTGACAGGAGGACACATGGCCCCGCGCAGAAGCACGCGCGCAAGCGCGCTCACCGAGCTCATTATTCTGCTTTTCCCGTACGCCATGATCCTGGTGGGCGTGATCGTGCTGGGCGAGCTCAGCCTCGGCCGCCAGGAGGCCCAGAAGGCCAGCATGCTGGCCCCGCAGGTGCCGGGCGAGCAGACGCGGGCGGGCATGCTCGCGTACGCATTCCCGGGCGGCGAGGGCGACGGCCGGCGCACGATCGAGTTCGAGGAGGTAGTCGACCCGGAGCTCGACCAGAGCTACGCCGAGGAGGAGCCGGTCCTGCCCTATTACAGTCCGGACGACATTCACGCCGGGTTCGTGCGCATCGAGCACCCCCGCGCCGAGGGGACCGTGGACCTGAGCGGCGGCACGGCGACCGTGAGCACGCGGATCGTGACCACGGCCGAGGGCCGCTACCTGCGCGACATGGAGATCATGCCCGACCGGGAGAGCGACCTGGCGACGGTACTCGGGGACTGGCTGACCTTTTCGCTCGCGAACACCCGGTTCCGGTTCGCCTACGGGGGCGGCCGTCTGCCCATGGAGACCGAGGCCCCGCCCGGCCGCGACCTGCGCGAGCCCTTTGACGTGGGCCAGGTGCGCGACGGAGAGCGCACCGAAGGGATCACCTACTACGGCGCGGCGCGTTCGGGACAGGACCATGGCTCGCACCGACCCGCGGACTGGGCGCCGTTCGGCAGCCCGCACATCCTGTTCGGTGAGCTGCGCGTGCTCGACTTTGTGGACGACGGCCGGTCGGCCACGGCCATGGACCTTCCCATGCCCGAGCCGGTGCTCGACGCGGCGCCGTCCATGAGCCCGCAGGTGCGCGACGAGCTCTGGGACGTCATGAACACCCTGGACCCCGAGGAGTGGCGGCCCTTGGGGGGCACCGAGTGACCTGTGCGAGCCTCCGGCGCGCGCGGGTCGCCAGCCCCTCGGTGGAGACCTCGTCTTGACGCAGGCCCTCGGCTCCAATAAGGTGAAGATCGCGCGCGGGTTGCAGGTCGCTACGGTCCTGCTCGTGGCGGGCGTCATCCTGTACTGGCTCGTGCGGGTGGAGGGCGTGGGCCGAGACACGGTGCCTCCAGCCCAGCGCATGGCCCAGGCGCGTGAGGCGTTGCGTGCGGAGGCGCTTCCCCGCATTCCCCCGCCGCCGGAGGCCCGGGAGGTGCCGATCCTGCCGGGCCGCATGGCTGCGGGCGGCGGGGTGTACGAGTCCGCTGCCGCGCTCGACGACGTGGAGGGCTTTTATCGGCGGCACTTCTGCGCGTCCGGCTGGGAGGAGCGGCCGGAGCGCGCCGCCCGGCTGCAAGAGGCGGCGGGCGGAGAGGCGCTCGCCTTCGCGCGGGACGAGGTGGTGTGCATCGTGTGGCTGTCCCCGCTTGAGCAGGGGCGCGAGGGCACTGCCGTCGTGGTGCGGTTCGAACGGGCCAAGCCCGCACAGGGAGGAGAAGAATGACCAACAAGATGGCCATCCTACTGGCCCTGGTACTGGGCGTGGTGGCGGCGCTGGCCATGCATGCCTGGATGCGCGCCCAGGCTCAGGCCCGCGAAGAGGCCCATGAGACGGTCCAGGTGCTCGTGGCCCGCAAGGCGATCCGAGAGAACGAGACGCTCAAGTTCCAGGGATTCGCCGGGGGCGAGATGGTCAGGTTCGCCAGCTTCCCCCAGGACTACGTGGTCACCGGCATGATCCCCCGGCACCAGGCCCACCTGGTCCAGAACTTCATCGCCAACCGGCGCATCGAGGCCGGAGAACCGATCCGCCGCGAGGACCTGGAGCCGCCCTACGAACGCGCGGAGACGACCGCGTCGGTCGTGGACGAGGGCAAGCGCGCGGTGACCATCCCGGTGGACATGGTCAGCGGCGTGGCAGGCCTCATCCGCCCGGGCGACCGCGTGGACATCGCGGTGACCTTTGACATCCGCCGGGGCGAGACCGCGGGAAGCGAGGAAGGCGTGCTCACCGTGGACTTTCTGGAGAACGTGCGGGTCATCGCCTTGGACAGCCGCACCGAGACCGTGCGCACCACCCAGGACGTGCGCCGCAGGTCCGGGGTGTACCGTGCGGTGACCCTGGAATTGAGCCCCGAGGACGCCCTGCGGCTCGTGAACGCGCAGGAGCAGGGCCGCATCCGGCTGATGCTGCGCAACCGGCGCGATACCGCGGTGCTGCCCCAGGCCGAGCGCGGAGAGGCCGTGGGCGTGAACGTGGTCACGCACGAGTTGGGCCGGGTCACGCCGCTTCGCACCTCGCCGCGGGGGGCGGGACGCTGAGGACGCGCGCATGAGGACGATCCAGGTCACCGACCGGCGCACGGGCGAGACCCGCCAGGTACCTGTGACCGGTACGATCGTGCGCATCGGCAAGCAGCAGGAGAACGACCTGGTGCTCGACCGCACCGGAGTCAGCCGCCGTCACTGCGAGCTGCGCGAGGTCGGCGGCGCCTGGCGGGTGATCGACCTCAACAGCCGCAACGGGACGTTTGTGAACCGCGAACGAGTCCAGGGCGAGCGTCCGATCCCCGAGGGCGCCGCGGTGCAGGTGGGCGAGTTCACCCTCACCTTCGACCAGGACGCGAAGACCGAGGCGCGCGCACCGGCCGCCGTCGCGCGCGGCCCGGCGGCACGCACCGGCCCCACGCGGCGGGTGACCCCGCCGCACCTCAAGCGCCGCATCCACCACCGGCTCCTCGAGGAGATCGACCTCAAGCACACCGACATGGGCGAGAAGCCCGACCACGAGCTGCGCAGCCACACCCAGGAAGTGTGCGCCCGGATCGTGGGAACCATCCGGGACGAGGTGCCCGACTGGCTCGACCCCCAGGCGCTCATCAAGGAGGTGGTCGACGAGGCCGTGGGCCTGGGTCCCCTGGAGGAGCTGTTGCAGGACGACGCCGTGACCGAGATCATGGTGGTCGGCTGGGACAAGGTGTATGTGGAGCGCGACGGAAAGATCACGCTCAGCCCCAAGCAGTTCATGGACAACCAGCAGGTGGTGGCCGTGATGCGCCGGATCCTGGCGCCGATCGGCCGGCGCATCGACGAGACCACGCCCCTGCAGGACGGGCGGCTCGCGGATGGGAGCCGGGTGAACGCGATCATCCCGCCGCTGGCGCTCACGGGGCCGGCGCTGACCATCCGCAAGTTCAGCCGCAATCCTTACGGGGTGCAGGATCTGATCGGGTTCGGCACGCTCAACGGCGACATGGCCGCGTTCCTGGAGCTGTGCGTGCGCCACCGGATGAGCATCCTGATCTCGGGCGGCACCGGCAGCGGCAAGACGACGCTGCTCAACGTGCTGGCCGGATACATCCCAGGCGCCGACCGGATCATCACCATCGAGGACGCGGCGGAGCTGCAGCTTCCTCAGGACCACATCGTGAGCCTGGAAAGCCGCCCGCCGAGCATCGAGGGCCGCAACGCGGTGCCCATCCGCGAGCTCGTGCGCAACGCGTTGCGCATGCGCCCGGACCGCATCGTGGTCGGCGAATGCCGCGGCGGCGAGGCGCTGGACATGCTCCAGGCCATGAACACCGGGCACGACGGGAGCCTGACCACCCTGCACGCGAACAGCCCGCGCGACGCGATCAGCCGGCTGGAGACCCTGGTGCTCATGGCCGAGCTGGACCTGCCCAGCCGGGCCATCCGCGAACAGATCGCCAGCGCCCTGCACCTGATCGTGCACACCGCGCGGCTCGTGGACGGTACGCGCAAGATCACGCGGGTCAGCGCGGTCACGGGCCTGGAAGGCGACACCGTGACCCTGCAGGACGTGTTCGGCTTCGACCAGCAGGGGTTTGACGAGGACGGACGCGTGCAGGGATCGTTCGCCCCCACGGGCCTGGTGCCGGACTTCGTGCACGCGTTGCGCCAGCGGGGCATCGAGGTGGACATGTCCATGTTCGCCAAGAAGGACGCGGCCTCATGACCGAGGCATTCACGCACCAACTCGTGGCCATCGCGGCGGCCGGCCTGGGCGCGGCCCTGTTCGCGTACGCGGGGGTGCGGCTCTTCCGCCGCGGCTGGGCGGGATACGAGCAGCGGTACGTGTCCGGCGCGGAGCGCACCCTGGACGCGATGTGGCTCACCCTGCCGCGCCAGCACCTCGTGTACCTGGCGCTTCTGTGCATGGCGCTGGTGATGCTCGTGGCCTTCGCGATCTTCGGCCGGGTGTGGGCGGCCGTGCCGCTGGGGCTGGGGGGGCTGGTTCTCCCCACGGTGGTGCTCACCATCCTCAAGCGCGCGCGCGACCGCCGATTCCTCACCCAGCTCGTGGACGCGCTGTCGAACATCTCCAATTCCCTGAAGGCCGGACAGACCCTGCCCCAGGCCCTGGAAGGCCTGGCCCGGGAGATGCCCAACCCCATGCGCCAGGAGATGCGGCTCGTGTGCCAGGAGCTGCGCCTGGGCGTGCAGGTGGAGGAGGCCCTCGGCCACCTGTACGAACGCATGCCCAGCGCGGAGCTCGACCTGATCGTGACCGCGGTCGCCATCACGCGCGACGTGGGCGGCAACTTGACCGTGGTGTTCGACAACATCGCGCAAACGATCCGCGAACGGTTCCGCATCGAGGGCAAGATCCACGCGCTGACCGCCATGGGCCGCGCCCAGGCGGTGGTGGTGTGCGCCTTGCCCTTCGCCATCGTCGCGGGGCTCCATTTCGTGCAACCCGGATGGATCAACGTGCTCTTCCGCACCGCGGGCGGGGTGCTCCTGCTCATGGTCTGCATCGGGCTGATGACTGTCGGCATCCTGCTCGTGCGGCGGATCGTGGCGATCGACATCTAGGTGGAGGGCGTTGATGGACGCGGCGCAGGTGTGGTCGCTCATCGCCGTGGCGGCGGCGGGCGCGTGCGCGGCTCTGGTGGCGTACGCGGTCTTCGCGTTCGTGGCCCGCGCCCGAGCGCACGGCCGCGAGGTGGCCCTGCGCGAGATCGTGGTCACGGGCACGCGCAGCCCGGTGGTGCGCGCGCTCCTGCCTGCGGCGCGCCGCGTGGGTCTGGGGCTGCACGGCGCGGCGGACGCCTCGCAGGGCGGCATGGTCGCCTCGGCCTTTCGGGCGCTGCACCGGCAGGCGAGCCAGAAGCTCGCCAGCGCCGGGCACCCCGAGGGCGTGAACGCCGACGAATACCTGGGGTTCGCGGTGCTCAGCACCGCGACGGGCGTGCTCGTCGGGGCGGTGGTGTTCATTCTGCTCGAGCCCATGGGCCCGGTGCTGCTGTGCGGGCTGGGCGCGGTCATCGGGGCGGTGTGGATGCCCCGGTGGCTCAAGCGCCGCCGCGTGGAGCGGCACACCGCCATCCGCAAGGAACTGCCCTTCTCCCTGGACCTGTTGACCCTGGCCATGGAGGCCGGGCTCGACTTCACGAGCGCCCTGGACCGGATCTGCCGCAAGCTCGGGGACAGCCCCCTGGGCGATGAGTACCAGATCATGCTGCGCGAGATCCGGTTGGGCAAGGGCAGAAGCGACGCCCTGCGCGACCTGGCCCGCCGCGTGGACGTGCTGGAGGTCCAGTCCGTGGTCTCGAGCCTGGTCCAGGCGGAGGAGATGGGCGCGAACATCGGGCCGATCCTCCGGCTCCAGGCCGAGCAGCAGCGCGAGCGCCGCAGCCAGCGCGCCGAGACCGCGGCCGGGCAGGCGCCGGTGAAGATGCTGCTGCCGTTGATCCTGTTCATGGCGATCACGTTCTTGCTCATTTTCGGGCCCATGATGATCCGCTTTCTCGAGTAGGCGCTCTACGCGGACGGCAGGCAGGGATGCGCGAGGGCCTGCACCTGGCAAATGCGCAGACGGGCGAGATTCTGGTGCCCCGGTTGGCGGCGGCGCAGAGTCGCTGGGAGATCACCCGCGGGTTGTTGGGCCGACCGCGGCTCGAGCCGGGGGAGGGGCTGCTTCTCCCCGGCTGCCGCGCGGTGCACACGGCGTTCATGAGGTATGCGCTCGACCTGGCGTATCTCGACGGTCAAGGGCGGGTGGTGCGGCTCGTGCATGGGCTGGCGCCCTGGCGCGCGAGCATGGCGCTGCGGGCGCGCGACGTGGTGGAACTCCCCGCAGGGGCGCTGGACCGGAATGGTTGGAAGGCGGGAATCCCCGTGCGCATTGCGGAGGCGGCCGACGATGTTGACAATGCACAACCTGGGGCCTAGAATGCCATTATGAACGAACCCGTGGTTATGCTCGAACTCCTCACCGGAGAGAAGAGGGGCACCCGCATCCGGCTGGCGGGGGCCTCGGCGGTGATCGGCCGCGCGAGCGAAGCCGACATCGTGGTGGCCCAAGCCAAGGGCGTGAGCCGACGCCACGCCGAGGTATCCGTGCGCGACGGCGCGGTGTGGGTGCGCGACCTCGGAAGTCAGAACGGCACCGTGGTCAATGACGAACGCGTCTCAGAGCGCAAGCTCGCCCATGGCGAACGGCTGTCGGTGGGCGACGTGGCCTTTCGGGTGCACATCGTCCCGGCCGAAGACCTGGTTCCGGCCAAGAACCGGGGCGGACAGGCGCCGGCGGCCAAGGGCCGGTCCGCGCGCGCCCCGGGCCCGCGCCGCAAGGACCCGGAGGGGGCGCCCACCGCCGACCGCCCGCAGGAGCGGACTTCGTCCGGGCGGGGGACCCTGGCCCGAGTGGTGGGGCTGCTCGTGCTGATCGGGTGCGCCCTCTATGCCCTGTACTGGACCACCCACCTGCCGGAGCAGACCTCGCCGGAGCACTACATCATCCGGCAACGCGAGAAGCTGGTGCTCATCCTCCCGCGCGCGGCGCAGGGCTTCACCGCGTCGGACATCCACATCCAGAGCGAGCGCGGCGACGAGGTGGTCCGCTGGGAGCACTTCGACGGCTTGATCGGCGAGGAGGACACGAAGAACGTGCTCGTGCTGGAGGGCAGCATGCAGGGCCGTGCGCGGGTCCTGGTCGGGCCGCGAGAGGACCCGTACGCCACCTATGTGGTGCACGTGCGCGGGATCATCCCGCGGGAGTGGCCCGAAGACATCCCGCGCGACCGCGCCCTGAGCCTGGCCTCTCAGAACCTCGAACAGGCCGAGGATCTGAAGCGGCATCAGCCGTATGCGGCCCTGCAGCGGTATAGGAACGCCCGAGAGTTGTTGATGATCGCGGGCGAGACCACGCGCGGCCAAGAGGTGACCGACCGCATCCTCGACGTGCGCAGCGACCTGAGACAACGCGTGAGCCGCCTATACAGCGAGGCGCGCGTGGCCATCAAGGGATCGGCGGGCAACCCGCGCGACTTTGACCGAGGCGTTGAGCTTCTGAGCCAGATCATGCAGCTGGTGCCCGATCCGCGCAGCGTGGACTGGCAGCTTGCCAATCTGGTACAAAAGGAAGTGGAGCGAGAGCGCCTGCGCAGCGGCCGCGCATAGAGGAGGCCATGATGCAGCTGGTGTATGCCCTGGGCGGCATGGAGCACCGCATCGAATTGCGCGAAGGCACCATTGTGCTGGGGCGCAGCGCGCGCTGCGACATCATGCTGCGCGACCCTTCCGTGTCCGCAACGCATCTGCAGATCGAATGCAAGGGCGGCGCCGTCACTTGTCGGGACCTGGATAGCTCGAATGGATCCTTTGTCAACGACAAGCAGTTCAGCGAGACAACCGTACGCCCCGGAGACGCCCTGCAGCTCGGAAAGATTCTGTTGCGGGTCGAGGAGTCCGAGCCCGGGACGACGCCGGCCCCCGCCCCGGCCGCGGCGGTCCGGGGCGAGGACACGGAGACCCCGCCCGTGCTCGAACCCCTCGGCGGCGTGAACCAGCAGCCGTCGGGCCCGGAGACCGAGCAGCAGGCGAAGGGCGAGAGACGAGAAGGCGGCGAGGGCGAGTATCTTCCCCAGGTCGAGGTGCGCCCGGGTGCGGCCGTGGAGGTCTACGCCGGGGCCCAGGAGCCCACGCGCAGGCGCGGACGGCGCATCGTCCTCGTTGCGGGGGTGCTAGTCGCTGTTCTGCTCCTGGCGTTGCTGCTGTTCGTGCCCGCACAGAACGAGCCGCAGCCGGCCGCCGCGTACGGACGGACCGAGTATCGCGAGGACGTGCGCGCCGGCATCGAGCACTTCGAGAACCGAGACTTCGGCAAGGCCGTATCCGCCTGGGCCCAGGCCCGAGAGCAATGGGAGAAGAACCACCCCGACCAAACGAGCTACGCGGTGGTGGCCTCGCGGCTGGCGCTGACCTTCGAGTCCCTGGCCGAGGCCCAACAAAAGGGAAGTTACGCGAGCGTCAACTGGACCTCGATCCTGCAGGAGACGCGCATGCTCCTGGACGAAGTGTCCATGCCCGACGACGTCGAGCACTTCGTCAAGAACGTCCGGACCATGGCCAGCCATGCATCCGCCGCGCAGCGGCGCCTGGAGGAGGCACGCGAGTCCCTTGCCCAGGGCGAGTACGCTCAGGCGCAAGAGACGCTCTCCGAAATTCGCGAGGATAGCCTGTACCGGTCCACGGCCACGTCCCTGGCCGAACAGGCCCGCCAGTCCGCCTATGAGGAAGAGAAGCACGCCCTGTACGCCCTTACGCGCGATAGCCCGGTGGACTGGCCGCGCGTCGTGGCGCGGGCCGAGGAGCTGATGCGCACCCACCAGGACCCGGACCTGGCCAAGGACGTGGCCCAGTGGCGCGAGTACGCCGAGGACTACCGCACCTTCCAGGAAGCCCAGACGGCCCAGGCGCGCGGGACCATCCCGGCACTGGAGCGCGCCAAGGCCCTGTATGGATCGCTGGATGAGGAGAGCATCTACTATGATCGGGCCCAGGCGAGGGTGCGCGAGCTTCAGACGCGGATCCTGCACGAGCGCGCGCGGGCCCTGTTCCAGGCCGGGGACACGGACGGCCTGCGTGCCCTGGCCGAAGACGCGCCCGAGGCCGAGAACGACCCGGTGTACGTGGAACTGCTCGGCAAGGCCGAGGAGATCGAGGAGCAGTTCGCGGCCGCGGACGAGGCCCTGGCGCAGAACAATCCCCTGGAGGCGCGCTCGCACTGGGAACAGGTGCGCAACATCGCCCAGGAGTGGGAGAACGCCTACAACCAGCGAGCGGTGGCGCGATTGAAGGAGTGGTCGCGCGAGCGGATCGGAAGCAGCGTCATGGACAAGGCGCAGCGGGCGTATGAGGCCGAAGAGTACCGCGAGGCGCGCGAGCTGTTGAGCGAGGCGGCGAAGCTCGGCGTGGACGTCTCGCAGGAGCGCGAGGCCCTGCGGCGCCAGGCCAGGCACTTTTTCACCGAGGCGCAGAACGCGTACAACCGCCAACAGATCTGGGGGGCCCGCGAGCAAGCCGAGCTGGCCAAGCAGTGCCTGCTGCCCGACGACGACCTGTACGCGCAGATCGAGAAGTTCCTGGCGAAGCTGGACCGCGGAGGCGGGCCATGACCCCGGGCAAGGTCCCCTCGGACGCGGAGGTGGTTCCGGCCGAGCGCGACCTGACCGGGGAGGAGTTCGGCGGCTGCCGGATCCAGCGCCGGCTCGGCTCCGGCGCCATGGGTACGGTGTACCTGGCCGAGCAGATTCATCTGCACCGGCCGGTGGCGCTCAAGATCCTTGCCCCCAAGTACAGCAAGGATCCGGTGTACATCGATCGCTTCGAGCGCGAGGCGCGGGCCAGCGCGCGGCTTGTACACTTCAACGTGGTGCGGGTCTATGACTTCGGTCACGTGGGGTCTACCTACTACATCGTCAACGAGTACGTGGACGGGATCACGCTCCACGAGCTCCTCGAAGATCGAGGTGCCCTCGACAGCGAAGAAGCCACTGAGCAGGTGCTGCAGGCCGCTCACGGGCTGGCCGCGGCGGAAGCGGCGGGCATCGTCCACCGGGACATCAAGCCGGACAACCTGATGCTCACGCAGGACAGGACCGTCAAGATCGCGGACTTCGGTCTGGCCAAGGCCGCGCGCGAGGACGTGGGCGTCACGCAGCCGGGCATCGTGGTGGGCACGCCCCTGTACATGAGTCCCGAACAGGCCCGCGGTGAGGAACTCGACGTTCGCACGGACATCTACAGCCTCGGGGTCACCTACTTCCATATGCTGACCGGGCAGGTGCCTTTCGACGGGGATTCGGTGGTGAGCGTGGTGCTCCAGCATATCTCCGGTGAGCGGCCCGACCCCGCCCAGGTGAACCCGGGCGTGCCGCGAATCGCCAGCGAAGTGGTGCTGCGCATGATGGCCCGGGACCGCGGCGACCGATATCCGGGCGCCGAGAAGCTCGCGGATGCGCTGGAGGCGCTGCTTGCGCGGCTGCGCCGGGGCGACTTGGGGGAGGTCTACCCCGAGTCGGCCGCGGCCTCGGCAGGGATCGACGAGCAGCGAGCCCGCCGATACAAGACGCTCAAGCCGGAGCTCGTGAGCCGGCTCGTGCGGCGCGAGGTCCCGGAGCACGCCCTGGATGAACTGCGCGACCGGAGCCGGGCCGATGCCGGTGTGTTCGTGCCGCACCCGGAGCCGTTCCCCGCGCCCTCATTGGTGGAGCTGCGGTTTCGAGCTCCCAACGGGACGGATCAGGTCGACGCCGTCGGGCTCGTGCAGTGGCGTGTGGATCAGGGGGCGCAGCCGGGGATGGGCATCAGCCTTCTGAAGGTGCGCCGGTCGCGCAGCCGCAACGCGAAGGCGAGCGAGTCGGCGTTGGCGCGCCGCGCCCGCCTGTCCTGCGCGGAGGTGGTGGAGATGCTCACCAGCACCCCGCGGGACGCGCGCCTGTTCAAGTACTACTACGCGAACGCGGGGCACACGATCACCCACAACCAGATCGCCAGTTCGCTGGGCATCGGGACGCGCGCGGTGGCCGAGAGCCTCCGGGGCCTCAAGTCCATGGGCCTGGCCGTGGAGCGCGGCCCCGGGGAGGTCTGCTTCCTGTGGCCCGACGACGCGGCGCTGCGGGACGCGATGCTTCGTTGGGTACAGAAGCATGGCCTGAGCTGATTGGGCCAAGCGCCTCGGGCGCGCCGGGCGGCACGAGCCGTACGCCTTCGCCGTGCCACAGGTCGCACAGCGCCTGCAGGGGCCAAGCCTCGCGCCCCACGGATGGATCGCCCACCTCCGCCCGCCCGTCCGGCAGGAACCGAAACAACACCACGGTATGCGCCTGCCCGGGAATCCAGCGCCAGTCGGTTACGTAGCGCCTGGAGACCCCTGTATGTAAGTCCAAGCGTACGTGCAGGAGCACCGGTCCTTGCTGGACTCGCTCGTACAACCCCTGCAAATCGGTCGTAAAGGCCTCCACGCGGTAGGGCGTGCCCTGGGCCTTGAGCTTCAGGCCACGGTACAGGCCGGGAATCGCGGTGCCTTCATCGCGCGTGAGTGCGAGCCGAGCCATCTCCTGCTCCGTGGCCGGGATGCCGTAGTAGCGCAGGAGCGTCGCGGCCGCGGCCGCGACGCAGGTGGCCTGGGTCGTTTGCAGGGCGATGTCGCCTTTCCACTTGTTCTCGGTGCGGGGCGGGGATTGGAGGAAGATCTCATGCTCGCGGTGTAGGCTGAACACGAGCAGCGGGACGACGAGCAGGGCCCTGCGCCGTGCGGGCCCCGCCATCCGTGCCCAGGTCATGCCGCCCAGGAATGCGGCCAGGGGCGGCAGCCAGTTGCTCAGTACGATGACGCTGGAGAATGGAAAAATGCTGGCGAGGATCGCGCTGTCCTGGAGCCAGAAAAGATAGACGCCAAGCGATACGATCACAAAGCCCGCGACGAGGACGACCGTTTGGCGCCTCTTCCGCTGCGCCCACTTCAGTCCGAGTACGAACAGCCCTGCGCTGAACAAGTACAGCGCGGCGGCCGCCAGGTACAGGTCGGTCACACGGTCTCCTCCGCATGGTCGGCGAGCCAGTCCGCGAGCACGCGCACCACTCGCTCGCCCGCGCGCCCGTCCCACAGGGGTGGCGCCGCGCCCTGCGCGGCGCGTCCGGCCAGCACCTGGGCGAACGCCGCGCGAATGCGCTCCGGGTCCGTGCCCACCAGCACGTTGGTACCCAGACGCACGGTCACGGGCCGTTCGGTGGACGCGCGCAGGGTCAGGCACGGCACGCCGAGGGCCGTGGTTTCTTCCTGCACGCCGCCGCTGTCCGTGAACACGACCCGCGCGTCGGCGAGCAGGTTGAGCATGTCCAGATACGAGAGGGGCTCGGTGACGGTGATCCGCTCGGCCAGCCTAATGCCGTACGCTTGCAGGCGCGCCTTCGTCCGGGGATGACAGGGCAACAGGAGCGGCAGTTCCTCGGCGACCTCCCCCAGAACTTGGGCGAGGCGGCGCAGGGTGGCCTCGTCGTCCACGTTGCTGGGGCGATGCAGGGTCACGAGTCCGTACGGGCCCCGTGCCTTGAACGCGTCGAACCGGTGCACGTCGCGCGCGCGCTCGCGCTGGCGCAGGAGCGTGTCGATCATCACGTTGCCCGTGCGGTGAATGCGCGCGGGCGGCACGCCCTCTCGGCGCAGGTTCTCGTCGGCGCCCTCGTCCGGCGTGAACAGAAGGTCGCTTAGCTGGTCGGTGACGATCCGGTTGACCTCCTCGGGCATGGATCTGTCGAAGCTGCGCAACCCGGCCTCTACGTGCGCGACCGGTACGCAGAGCTTCTTCGCGGCCAGGGCGCAGGCGAGCGTGCTGTTCACGTCGCCGACCACCACCACGAGCCGCGCCGGATGGGCAAGAAGGTCCTGCTCAAAGGCGACCAGCACCGCGGCGGTCTGCTGGGCATGCGTGCCGCTTCCCACGCCCAGGTTCGCGTCCGGCGCGGGCAGGCCCAGGTCCTCGAAGAACGACCCGCTCATGCTGCGGTCGTAGTGCTGGCCCGTGTGCACGAGGCGGAAGGTAATGGGCGTGTTCGCTCCCCGGTTGTGCTCATGGAGCGCGTGCACGAGCGCGGCCACCTTCATGAAGTTGGGTCGCGCGCCCGCCACCAGGGTGAGGTGCGTCGACGCGGACTTCACGGCGCTCGCGTCCCGGTCGACGCGGTTCGGACGGCCAGGGCTGCGGGCAGGGCCTGGTACTTGTACACGATTCGGTACGCGCGATGCAGGTCGCGCAGCCGAGCGTGCGCCTCAACGGACAGGTCCTCCAGGGCCCGGGCGACGGCCTCGGAGCGATTCCCTGCGCTGCGGCAGAAGAAGAGCCGACACCCCAGCGCTCGCGCCGGATGCACCGTGCAGGCGCCGTCGGCATGATAGGGGCAGGCGTCCGGTCCGCTCGGCTGAGGGGCTACACCGTGCTCTCGCGCCCAGGCGCGCAAACAGGCGGCCTCCAGGCCGGTGACATAGACCTCGTGGCCCCACGCCCGCAGCGCGCAGCACGAGCCGCAGGCCCGGCAGTCGAGACGCAACTCAGCCAAGCGCTCGGTCACGTGCGCATACAGACGCTCCAGCGCACGGAATGCTCGCGCGTGCATCGGGCTTGTCATCCTTTGACCGGCGCGCTAGAATCCCTGCCGCGCTCGTGGATAAGACGTTACACACGTATTGTACGGCGGAGGCGACCCCATGTCGACGGAAACCCTGTTCCAGGACCTGTTCGGCCTGTCGGGCCGGGTGGCATTTGTGACCGGCGCGTCCAAGGGGCTGGGCCGCGCGATGGCGCAGGCCTTTGCCGAGGCGGGCGCGGACGTGGCCCTGTGCAGCCGCAGCGGCTCCGACGCCCAGCAGGCGGCCACGGAAATCGCCCGGAGTACGGGCCGACGCGTGGTCGGACTGGAGGCGGACGTGTCGTGCGCCGAAGGCGTGCACGGGTTCATCAACGAGGCCCAGGCCGAGCTGGGCCCGCCGGATATCCTGGTCGCGAACGCCGGGATCAACATCCGCAAGCCGACGGGGGAGCTTACCGAGGCGGACTGGGACGCAGTGCTCAACACGAACCTCAAGGGCGCGTTTCTCGCGGCTCAGGCGGTGCTGGGCGGCATGCGCGAGCGCGGATGGGGACGGATCATCTTCCTCGGGAGCATGCTCTCGTTCATTTCCGTGCCGGGCCGAGCCGCGTACGCGTCGAGCAAGGCGGCGCTCCTTGGCCTTACCCGTACGCTCGCGCTGGAGACCGCGCGCGAGGGCGTGCGCGTGAACGCAATCTGCCCGGGCCCCTTTGCCACGCCCATGAACCGGGTGCTGATCGAGGACAAGGAGCGCACGCGCATCTTCCTGGAGAAGGTGCCCGTAGGCCGGTACGGCAAGCCCGAGGAGCTGCGCGGCCTGGCGCTGCTGTTGGCCGGCGAGGCCGCCAGCTTCATCACGGGCTCGGCCTTTGTGGTGGACGGCGGCTGGACGGCTCAGTAGGCGGCCGGCCGGGTGCGACTCGTCGAGCGAGGCCTAGGGCTGGGGGCTTGATTCTTCGACCGGGCGCAGAGTGATGCGGCTCTGCTCGGCGAGGTGGATGCGCCGGGCCATCTTGGCGATCCTGGGGTAGTCCTCCACCGCCACGACCTGCGGGGGGAACGCGTACCGGCGCGACACCTCGATCGTGTCCCCCTCGGCGCGCACGGTCAGGCGGTAGCTGCCGAACACGTCCTTCTCGTACAGGCCAGCGGGCAGGTCGTCGACCACGTAGCCGTCCGGGATCGTGATTCGCACCCGGTTGCGGCCCACCAGGTACGTGTCCAGGTGGAAGGGGTTGTGCCGGGCGGCGGGCCGCGCCTGCATGTCGGTCATCACCTCCAGGGACGCGAGGCCCAGGCCCAGGGCCAGGCGGCCGCCGCCCAGGTCGCCGAGGGCCCGATAGGCCTCCAGTTCATAGACTCCCCGGTAGGGTCCGCCGGGCGCGTCGATGCCCGGGGTCTCCATCCGCTGCGCGGTCACGGCGGAGAACGCCTCGCCCTTGCGCTGCTCCAGGCGGCGAATCCGATCGCGGCGGTCGAGCTCGGGCAGGGATTCCTTGAGAGACAGGCCCTCCGCGCCGCGCACCACGCGCTCGCCGCGTATCTGCGCTGAGAGGGTGTTCGCGTCCAGGGTCACGACCTCGGTCTGCGTGGCGCCGAACGCGTCGGGTCCGGCGCGCGGCAGGTCGTGGAATTCTCCACCTTGCGGGCCTACCACGAACGCGGTGGCGCCGGCCAGGTCCTCCACCAGCTGCCCGGGCGCCGCCGCGCGATAGCGCAGGTCCAGCCACAGGGGCGCGTGGCGGTCGGCCAGGAACACGGCCACGGCCTCAACCGGGAAGTGGTCCGTTTGCGGGAGCTCCCAGTTCGGCTCGGGCAGAATCTCGGGCGGAGGCCGCACGCCCGCGTACCGGGCGTCAAGGCCCGCGATGCGCAACAGGGCCATGAGCACGATCAGCCGCGACCCGCTGCGCCGCGCATGGATGGTGGAGGCGCCGCCGGCGAGCGGCGACTCGTCCACGCGCTCGAGTACGTAGCGGTACAGGCGCTCCACCTCCTCGACTTCAGTGGTTGCGCCTTCGGTGAGACGGCGGACGACCTCGGTCAGTTCGGCGGTGGGCTGGAGGCGACCCAGGTAGCGGTCGCGCAGCAGGCGTGCGACCTCGTCCCAGGAGAACGGCGACCCCAGCTCGACGAACGGCAGGAACTGGTTGATCGGCGGGGTGTGCGTCTCCTGCCACACGCGAGGCATATTGCGCATGGTCCACGTGTACACCCGGGTGCCGTCCTCCTCGGTGCGCACGGTGGGTGGAATGTCGAAGTTGCGCTGCACGTAGTGGAACGGCAGGTCCGCGGGCACCCGCACGATGTACTGGCTGAACATGAAGTCCTCGCCGATGTCCGGGGACCGGAAGTACCAGCACGGTGCATAGAAGCCGCGGTCGGTGCGGCCCGGATGGCTGACAAACTGGCGATACTCCACGGCCGCGCCGGGGGCGAGTCCGGGCATGGTGAATGCGTTGCGCTCCGAAAGGCGCAGGGGCTCCAGGATCTGGCCCTGGGGGAGGATGGTGCGCGCCTCCAGGATCTCGCCGTACACCGGCACCTGTCGGGCGTACGAGATGCCCTCGCGCGTGAGCACCTTCTGTAGCTGGTGAACGCTCTCCGCATACGAACCGTCCGGATACACCTCCATGACCGTCTGGTCCACAAGCCGCACCGTGCCCCCGGGATGCTGGTGGGCGGCGTCCTCGCGCAGCTTGTCCATGGGGTCCACGGCATACCGGTCCCAGAAGGCATACGCCTCGCCGCGCAGATCGTGCACGAGCCGCCGCAAGGCATGGTGGGAGGGGTTGAGGGCAAGGGCGTGTTCGTAGGCCTGGCGCGCCGCCTCGTCGTCGCCTCGGCGCAGATGCAGGTCGCCGCGCTCGCGCCACAGCATCGCGGCGGTCGGCAAGGCCTTGCACGCTTGCCGGTAAAGGTCCAGGGCTCGGTCCGTATCGCCGAACCGCGCGTAGTGGTCGGCTACGCGAGCCACGACTCCGGGCTCGGCCGGGGCTCGGGCAAGGAGCTCTTCCGCGAGCTCGCGCGCCCGTTCGAGGTCTGCGGTGTACTCAAGCGCACGCAGGTACGCGAACCAGGTCTCGCGGCGCGAGCGGTCCGCGCGCCAGGCCTGGGCGTAGAACTCGGCCCCTTGCTCCGGCCGCTCCAAAGCATCGGCCAGACGCGCGCGCAGAAGCGCAGGCGCCAGCGCCTCGGGCGCCGCGCGGGCGAAGGCGTCGACCCAGTGTTGGGCCTCGGCGGTCCATTCCTCGCGCAGCGCGAGCGCGGCGCGCAGTCGCAGCGCGCGCAAGGACTCCGCATGCACGGCGAGGGCTCGCTCCAACTGGGTAAGCGCGGCGCGCGGTTGCTCGTCGGCCTGGTCGAGTCGGGCGAGGCCGATCAAGGCGGGCACGTACTCGGGGTCGACCCGGAGCGCGTCGCGAAAGGAGCGGCGGCTGCGGTTCGCGCGCACGCCCAGGGGCAGATGGTCGGCTTCCAGCACAATTTCTCCGAGCAGCGCGTGGAGGCAGGCCTTGTCCGGCGCATGATCCACCGCTGCCTGCGCCGCGGCCACGGCCCGGTGGTGCACGCCCTCCAGCTGGTAGAGGGTCGCCAGGGCGGCATGCGCGGGCCAGCTGGCGGACGCCTGCTCGACGCGGACCTGCAGTCGGGGCAGGGCCCACGCGAGCGGCTGCGCGGATGCGGGTTCCTCGTCGTCGCGGCCGAGCGGGTGCAGGACGGGCTGGCGGGTTGTCTCCAGGTCGGCCAAAGGCCATCCCTCGGCGTCCACCAGGCGCACGCGCAGGTCGGCCTCGCCGTCAGGCGCATAGACCTTCAGGAGGAGCCGGTTCCAGCCCGCACGCAGCGGCGCGGGCGCATACGACTGGCGCGGCAGGTGGGCGGCGAGCCGGTCGGCCTCGCCGGTCCGCCGGCCGTTGACCCACAGGACCCAGGAGGCCGCGGTCTCCACGTGCGCGAAGGCTGCGCGTGGCTCGGGGCTTTTCACCTGCGCGAACAGGTACACCACTTTCTCGCGATGCGGGTGGACGTGCTCATAGGGCCGCAGCCGTCCGGTGAACGGATCGGGTCCAAGCGGCCGCCAGTGCACGAGGCCGGACGCGCCGGGCAGCGCGGCGTCCAGATCCGCCATGCCGGTCTCAGGAGGGAACGCGGTGTAGAACTCGGCGTGGCCCAGTCGGCCGAACGGGCCGCACACGAGCCAGTCGTGGACCTCGCCTGTGGTGCGTCTGAGCTCCAGCGCGGCGTCAAATGCGCCTTGACGTGCCTCGGTGCGGGCGAGGATCGTGCGCGCCAGGTCGGCCGTCGGTCCAGGGAGGTCCTGGTCCAGCAGGGCCCGCAACGCGGGCTCGAAGGATTCGGACGGGGCCAGGTCGAATGCGTCCCGGGCAGCCACGAGCCGGAGGGCCACCTCCTTGACGAGCGGGTCGTCGGCCGCGCGCGCGCGCGAGAGAAGATACCCCACCGCGGCAGGCGCGTCGTCGCGGGCGCGATGGGGGTTGTCGAACAACGGCGCCAGGTACGCGTCCACGGCCGCCATCTCGCCCGCGGCCCAGGCTGCCGGTACCCGCAGCGCGCACGCAGCGAGGGCGGAATACAGGAGTAAGCGCGTGCGCAGCCTCATGGTCGCCTCTCCAGGACGAACTCGAACGCGTCCACCTCGTCGGCTCGGTGGCAGAAGCGCCGGAAGGCCCTGTACTGGTCGCGGGGGATGCGGGTCTTTTCGATGCGCAGCACGCGGTGCACCGCCAGACTGCGTCCGCTCAACTCGCAGCTCGCCTGCAACCGGCCGAACGGATGGTTCTCGTCCACATCGGCGAGTTGCGTGACCAGTTCATATCCCTCGGGCAGGTTCACAGTAAGCTCGGTCTCTAGGTGGAAGGCGATCGGCAGGACCACGTCATGCGCGCGCACGGACGCCTCGGCGAACGACGAGAGCGGGGCGGGCAGGGCGCCTCCCTGTTCCGGCGCGCCGCGCAGCCACGGCGCGAGGATGCGAAACCGCAGGGCATTTTCGGTGGCTCGCGCCGCCCGGTCGAGCCGCGCCTCCACGGCCAGAGACACGTTGCTCGAGGGAGAGCCCTGTGGGACTTGTTCCAAAGTGACGTGCTGGGGGGTCAGCGGACCCCAGCGCTTGGAGGCGAGGGCCCCGAAGACCTGCTCGGCCCGGTAGGGACCGGAGAAATAGGCGCGCAAGTGCCGCGCTACGGTCCCGCGGGTGGTCACGCCCTGTTGCAGCGTGGCGCTGCCGTCCGTGGAGAGGGTCAGCGTGGTGCTGTCCACCCACTGGTGATCGTCGGCCTGTTGCGCGGGAATCCGCTCGGTCCGGGCGCCTTCGGGCGTGACGATGACCGCGCGCGCGCCTGCGTCCATGAGCGGCACCTCGTCCAGAGCCACGTGTCGGGCGGTCCCGTCCAGCCATACCGTGCCCTCCGGCAGCCGTACCGCGCTGATCGAGTGGTTGAAGTGATCGATCAGCGGCAGGCTCAGGTCTTCTTGGCCTCGGCCGACCACGGGACCGGACTCGTCGGTGGCGCGCAGGAGCGCCGGCCATCCCGTGAGGCCCGCCGCGCGCGCCATCACGTTGATGAGCGTGGTCTTGTCTTTGCAGTCGCCGAACCGGCGGGCAAAGATGGTCTCCGCCTTATACGGCTTGTATCCATGCACGCCGAACTCCCATGCGTCGTTCTGCACGTGCGTGGCGACCCATTGGTAGATGGCCGCCAGCTTCTCGCGCGGGCGGTGTTTGCCGACGGTGATGCGGCGCACCTGGTCCTCGATTTCCGGCGTGAGCACGTACTGGTCCTTGATCAGGTGCCAGTACCACCGCGCCATGGCGTCCCAGCTCTCGAAGGTGCTCGCATGCACGTAGGGCGAGAGCTCGCGGTGCGGGGGCATGAAGGGCTCGCGCACGATCTTTGTCAGGTCCTTCATCTCCCACACGCGGCGGCGCAGCCCGGCCTGGCGGTCCACGGTCTCGCGCGCCTCGGGCGCGTCGTCGCTCTGGTGCACGTACACGTCGCGATCCAGGGGGTGCTCGAGGATGTAGCGCGAGGTGGCGCTCGGATACGTGCGCCGAAAGAGCACTGCATGACCGAAGTAGTCGCCGAAGAATCCCTGCCGGAACTCGTCGGTGCGATACGCGATCTCCAGTACGTCGCCCACCCGCACGGGAGAGAACTGGAGGATCTTCAAATGCTGATTGCCCGGTGGCTCATAGTCGCTTACGCGCGCGGACTCGATCTTGCCGTCCGTGCGCAAGGCGCGCGCCTCGACCACGCGCAGGGTCTCTCTTTCCGCCTCGTAGGGGATGGGCAGCGTGGCCAGGTCCTGGGCCGCTTCGGCGTTGAGCACCGCGACCACGTGGTGCACGAGCTGGCTCTTGGTGCCGTCCGGATGGATGCGGTCGGCAAGTTCCCACAAGAGGTAGCGGCGTCCGTCACCGCGCGTGGCCGAGGGGCTGCGGCGGGTCTGCACGAACTCGCGCAGGTCGTCGATCGTGGTGCCCAGACGGTTCTCTTCTCCGCGCAGAAATTCCACGTATTCGCGCAACTGCACCAGGCTGGGCTGAAGGGCCAGGGCCTGGTCCCAGGCCGCGAATGCCTGCGTGTCTCGGCCGATCCGGTGCAGCACCCGTCCCTTGCGCTCGAGCATCTCGTGGTCCTCAGGCGCAAGGTCCAGCCCGTCCTGGGCCGCGGCCAGGGCCTGACGAGGAAGATCCGCGCGCGCATACGCGTCCACGAGCTCCAGGCGCAGCGACTGGGCGCCCGGGCGCAGGTCGAGCAGGGCCTCGAGCTCCTCGGCCAAGGTCCGATGCTCGCCCAGGCGCTGTAGGACCCGCACGAGCCCGTTCGCGGCCCGGGGATCGAGGCGATTCAGGGACAGGAGGCGCCGGTAGGTGTCCAGGGCCTCGCGGTGACGGCGGTCGCGCACGGCCGCCCGGGCTGCGCGCTTCAGCACCCCAGGTGCGCGGCCGTGGCGCCGCAACAGGTCGGCCAGCCGCGCGCTTGCGGCCGCGTGCCAGCCGCGCGCGGTCTCGATGTCATAGAGCACGAGCTGCGCGTCCACACACAGGGGGTTGGCAGGGAGCGCCTCTTCGGCCAGGGAGCGCGCGCGGGTCAGGTTCTGCATGTCGTGCAGGTAGTACTCGGCCAGGCGCACCCGCGCGGCGGCCTCTTCCTCGCCCAGGTCCGCGGCGCGTTCCAGGGCCAGGCGACGCAGGTTCTCGTCCCGGTCCGGGCTGTCCACGGAGGCCTCGGCCGCGCACGCGGCGAGCGCCAGGAAGTAGGCCCCCTCGTCCGACGCGCGCTCAGTGGCCTCCACGAGCAAGGCGCGGTCGCGATGTTCGGAAGCGCCCAGGATGTCGCGCGTCATCAAGAGCCATGCCAGGTAATACCGCGTACGAACGTCCTCCGGATCCTGCTCCAGCCGGCGTTCGAACACGCCCAGGGCTCCGATGGATGCGCGCAAGGGCTCCTGCGCCTCGGCCGGTGGCTCCTCCAGGTCGTCGGGCGTGTCCCCGGGCGGCGGCGGGGCCACGGGCGCGCCCGTGAGCGGTCCGACCGCGGGTGGGCCCTCGGGCAGCGGGGTTTCAGCCAGGGCCGCGATGAGGTGCCCCTCGCGCACACTGGCGCGCATATCCGCCAGCGGCGCGCCTTCGGGCGTGGTCAGCCGAGCGTAGAATCCCCAGGCGTCCACCGCTTCGCCGGACTTGAGCAGGATCGCGTTCCAGCCACGGCGCAGGCGCACGGCCGTGACGTCCTGGTCGAGGTGAGCGGTGCGGCTTCCCGTGAAGTGAATGACGCGCCGGCCGTTCACCCACGCGGTGATCATGTCGTCGCTTCCCACGCGCAGGGCGGCCGGAGTCTGTGCCGGTACGTACACCGCGCAGAGCGCATAGGCCAGGCACTCGTTGTTCGGGCGCAGGTGCGCGTCCAGGTTCACAAACCCGAGCGGCTGGGTCGTCTCGATGACGCGCCAGCCCACGGACCGCTTGAGCCCTTCGTACTGGTCGTCCAGATCGATGGGCGCGGTCTCCACCGCGAGCGCGGTGTCGAAGTGGCGGCCGCGCTGATTATCAAAGGGCCCGGCCACGCGCCAGGCGCGCAGGAGGCCCAGGTCATCCGCGAGCTGTGCGGCCTGCTGCGCATCCCCGCGGCGCAGGGCCAGCCGCGCGCGGGCCCAGCGCACGCGCGCCCCGAACACCGCGGGCCGGGTGTGCAGCTCGTCGATCTGCGCGAGCGCGTCCTCCAGGAAGCCGGGCTCCGCGCTTTCCACGGTCAGGGCGAAGCACTTGCCGAGTAAGAACTCCGCGCGCGCCCACAGCCAGGCGGCACGGTCGGGGTCCTGTTCACCCGCCGCCTGTCGAGCGAGGGCCACCAGGGCCTCTGCATAGGCGCCGGCGGCGCTCAGTTCCTCGCCGCGGCGTTCCAGGTGCTCGGCCTCTCGCTCGGGCGCATAGGGGTCCGGGGGCTCGGGTTGCTCTTCTTCGGCTTCCGGTTCGACTTCGGCCTCCACGTCTTCGCCGGGAGCCTCGGAAGCGGGCTCTTCGACCTCCCAGATCTCCTCGGTGAGTGGCGCCTCCTCGGGCCCGTCCTGCGCCCCGGCCGCGGCCGGGCACACGCCCAGGGAGGCGGGGCACCGCCACGCAAAGCCTAGCGCGGCATACAGGAAGAGGGCGGCGAGAGCGGCTCGCGCGAGCGTCCTCGCGCTGCGCGCGGCGGAGAGGGTGTGCGGCGGCGAGGAAAGGTCGGACATGGATGGTCCTCGATCGCTGGGCAACGCCTGTGCGGCGTGGCGGTCCGGCACGGCCATGCTACATCTTCTCGGGCGCGTGGATGCCCAGGAGCCCGAGTCCGGTTGCGAGCACGCGGCGCACCGCATCCACCAGCGCCAGCCGCGCGAGGGTGAGGGCCCGGTCCTCGCCAATGATACGGTGCCGGGCCTTGTCCGTGAAGAAGCGGTTGAACTCCGCGGCCAGGGCGAGCAGGTAGTCGCTCAGGATCGAGGGCTCATTCTCCGCCTTGGCGCGGGCCAAATGGTCCGGCCATCGGGCCAGGGCCTTGGCCACTTCGATTTCCAGAGGTGTGCCCAGCGGCGAGCAGTCGACCTGCGAGGGCAGGTCCTCGCCGAAGCGGCGCAGCACGCTGCACAGCCGCGCGTGGGTGTACTGCAGGTACGGGCCGGAGTCGCCCTGTAGGTTGAGGGCCTTGTCCCAGGTGAACACCGCGTCCTTGGTGCGACGCTGGGCGAGCTCGCCGAAGACCACCGCGCCCACGCCAACCCACTCGGCAAGCGCATCGGCGTTCTCGCGCACGTCGTCCTCGCGCGCATTGTCCAGGATGATCTGCCGGGCCTTGGCCACCGCGCGGTCGAGCACCTCCTGAAGGAACACGATCCGTCCGCGCCGCGTGGACCCGGTCACGCGCCGGCCCGAGGGCGCGCCCTCGTCCTCGAACACCCCGGGCCCGAACGAGAGCATGCCGAATTTGACGTGCTCGCAGCGGCGGGCCCAGTCGTGGCCCATCTTCTCGAGCACGCGGAAGACCTGGCGGAAGTGGAGCTCCTGCTGGTTGCCCACCACGTACAGGCATTTGTGGAAGTGCCATCGCTGCCACCGGTACTCGGCCGCGGCCAGGTCGCGGGTGGCGTACAGGGTGCTCCCGTCGCGCTTGCGCAGCAGGCAGGGAGGCATGCCTTCTTCGTCGAGTTTGACCACCAGCGCGCCTTCGCTCTCTTCGGCCAGGCCCTTGTCGCGCAGCCGGTCGATGGTCGCCTGCATCTTGTCGTTGTAGAAGCTCTCGCCGATGTAGTGCTCGAATGAGATGCCGAACCGGTCGTAGAGCTTCTGGAACGAGCGCAGGCTCTCCTCGCGGAACATCTCCCACAGGCGCACGGCCTCGGGGTCGCCCTGTTCGAGCCGGGAGAACCAGCCCTGGGCCTGTTCGTTTAGCTCGTCCTCGGACTCGGCCTGCTGGTGGAACCGGACGTACATGGCCAGCAGGTCGTGGATGTCCACGGACCGGCCCGGGTGCTGGGCCTCGCGCCGCTTGTAGCTGACCATGAGCTGTCCGAAGTTCGTGCCCCAGTCGCCCAGGTGGTTGACGCCTTCCACCGTGTAGCCGAGCAGGCGGTATAGCCGCACCAGGGCCGCGCCGATGAGCGTGCTGCGCACGTGATGCACGGCGAGCGGCTTGGCGATGTTCGGCGCGGAGTAGTCGATGACCACGGTCCGGCCTTTGCCCTCGTCGGTTTGCCCGTAGGCATGCTCGGGATCTCGGGCCTGCGCGATCACCTCGCCGGTTAGGCGCGCCGGGTCCACGGTGAAGTTCACGTACGGCCCCATGGCGGCCACGCGCGAGAAGGGCTCGGCTGCGCCGAGTTCGTCGGCGATGCGGGCGGCCAGGTCTTTCGGGTTCTGGCCCGCCTGCTTGGCCAGGGCGAAGCAGGGCAGGGCGATGTCCCCGAGGGCGGGGTTCGGTGGCGCGGTCAGCAGATCGAGGATTTCGTCCGGTTGCTTTCCGGCGAGCGGCGCGACGAGCGTGGCGGCCTGTTCTCGGTACGCGAGCATCTATGCGCAGTGTCCGTCCAGGACGGACAGCGGTCCCATCTGTCCGTCTGCCATTGAGTTACATGCGTCTTGCCCGCCCGCGCCGGCCCGCAGGGTCCGCCTGTGAACCGGGGCCGCCCGGGCCTGGGCAAGGCTACGCCCGGCTCCGCCGAGTGTCAAGCGCTTTCTGAGGCCTCGCTTGACAGGTGCGTAAACGCGGGGTATATTGCCCTCGGTGCGGTCGGGGAGGCGAAACGGTTCTGGAAGTCCTTCAAGCAAGGGACGTTAGTATGAGCGATTCGCCGGAAACCAGCCGCACACGTCGGCGCACGACCCGGGTCGCCCCGCGCAAGCGAAGGACTACGAAGCGTATCAAGCCCTCGGGCGCTGCGCGCAAGGTGGACCGAGCGGGGGCGCTGCGCGCGGTGCTGGCTGAGCTGTCCACCGGGCAGCCCGTGGGGCGGATGCTGCGCGCGAGCCTGGACCTGGCCGCGCCCCCGCTGCACGCGGACGTTCTCTGCGTGCTCCTGGTGGACGAGACCGGGCGGTACTTGACCGCGGCCGCGGGGTACGGCATCGACCCCATGACCGTGGAGCCTTTGTTCCTGCCCAGGGACCGGGGCGCCGGGTCCTTGGCCGAAGAGGACGGGCGCCTGGTGTTCGCGCATGACCCTCGGCTCACGGCGGACGACGCGACGGCTTCGGCGGACCCGCAGCGGGCCCTCTGTGTGCCGATCATCTTCCGCGAGCGCGTCATGGGGTTCCTGGTCGCGGCGCGTTCGCGCCGAGGCGAGCCCTTCGCTTCGCAAGACAGACAGCTCGTGGCGGACCTGGCCAACGCCTTCTCCCTGGCCGCGGGAGGGGGCATCCCGCGCGAGGACATCATGACCCGCGAGCGCATGGAGCGCGACCTCCAGTTCGCGCACATGTTGCAGACGAGTTTTGCGACGCACGAGCCGCGCTCGGAGGACGGTCTGTGCCTGACGGTTCGGCGCAACGCCAGCCTGGAGACCGAGGGCGATTTTTATGATGGGGTGCGGCTTCCGGGCGGGCGGTTCGCAGTGGCCGTTGGCCATACTTCGGGCCACGGCCTTGACGCGGGGTTCAATGTCGCGCGCGTGCTGGCCGAGCTGCGCGCGATTCTCGCGTCCATTCAGAGTCCGGCGCAGGCCCTGGGAGAGCTCAACCACCTGCTGGCGACGGAGGAGCGCCGCAGTCTGCTGGTGAGCCTTGTGCTCGCGGTGGTCGACGGCCGGGCCGGGGCGCTGTCCCTGGCTGGCGCGGGTGCCGGCACGCCGTACCTGTTGCGCCGCGAGCCCGCGAGTGTGGCGGCGGTGCAGATGCCGCGGGCCTCGCCCATGGGCATTCTGCCCGGCTGGCGCTGCCGGGAGGTGGACTGCGGGTTCCCGCCAGGCGGGCAGCTTGTGCTCTTCAGCCAGGGCGTGCGCCGATGGATGGCAGGCGAGGAAGACGCCGACGGCCAGAAGATCGTCGAGGCGGCCCTGGCGGACGCGGCTGCGCAGGAGCGGCCCGCGGCCGAAGTCGTGGCCGAGACGCTGCACGCGCATGCGCCGTCGCCCCTGTCGGGCGGAGAGTTCGTCATCTGTTCGATCGCGCGCGCGGGCTGAGCCGTGTCCGCGCCGATCGATTTGCTGGCTCCCACGGACGAAGTGATGATGCGCCGGGCGCTCGCCCAGGCCGAAGAGGCCGCGGAGCGCGGCGAGGTGCCCGTCGGCGCGGTGGTGGCACAGGGCACGACCGTACTGGGCTCAGCCTACAACCAGCGCGAGTCGCTGCGCGACCCCACGGCGCACGCGGAGATCCTGGCCATCACGCAGGCCGCGGCCGCGCTGGCGTCGTGGCGGCTGACGGCCACGACCATGTACGTGACGCTGGAGCCCTGCGCCATGTGCGCGGGCGCGCTGGTGCTCGCGCGCGTGGACCGGCTCGTGTTCGGGGCGCGGGACCCGAAGGCGGGTGCGTGCGGCTCGGTGCTGGACGTCTTGGGCTGCACGGCCCTCAATCACAAAGTGCAGGTAGAGGAAGGCCTGCTCGCGGACGAGTCGACCGCGCTCTTGAAGGCGTTCTTTGCACAGCGGCGGTCGAACGGAGAGTCCACTGCTTGAGGGAGGGAAGCCCATGCGCATTGTGACGGGCGTCCTGCTGGCGGTTGCGGTGCTAGTGGCCGCGATCGACGGAGCTGCCGGGCAAGACGCGCAGGCTCCGGAAGACAAGCCCCTGGCCGGCAAGACGATTCTCATGGTCATCGCGCCCGACGGCTTCCGCGACGAGGAGCTGCTCGTGCCCCAGCGCGTGCTCCAGGACCGGGGCGCGCGCGTGGTGGTCGCGAGCCGCACCACGGAGACGTGCAAGGGGATGCTCGGCGCGGAGGTGACGCCGGACATCGCCCTGGACCAGGTCCAGGGCGCCGACTACGCGGCGGTCGTGTTCGTGGGCGGCAGCGGAGCCAAGACCTACTTCGAGGATGCAAAGGCGCGCGGCCTCGCCCGCGCGGCCTGGAAGGCGGACAGAGTGGTCGCGGCGATCTGCATCGCGCCGGGCATCCTGGCGCGCGAGGGCTTGCTCAAGGGACGCGCGGCCACGGCCTGGAAGAGCGAGCAGGCCACGCTGCGCGAGCACGGCGCGCGCGTGCTGGACGTGCCGGTGGTCAGGGACGAGCGGCTTGTCACGGCCAACGGTCCCCAGGCCGCCGAGCAGTTCGGCCGGGCCATCACTGAGGCGCTCACCCCGGACGAGGACGAAGAGGCCGAGCCCGAGGTCGAGTAGCGGCCCCTAAGCGCGTGCGAACACCAGCGACGCGTTCGTGCCGCCCAGGCCGAAAGAATTGTTCATGGCCACGGGCACGTCCACGGGACGGGCCCGGAGCGGGCAGTAATCGAGGTCGAACTCGGGGTCGGGCTCGTCCAGCCCCAGGGTCGGGGGCACCACGCCTTCGCGGATCGACAGGACCGTGGCGATGGACTCGAGCGCTCCGGCCGCGCCCATGGTGTGGCCGATGCAGCTCTTCGGCGCGGTGAGCACCAGGTCCGCGTCGTGTGCGCCGAACACCTGCTTGATCGCCCGGGTCTCGATGAGGTCGTTGTACTTCGTGGCCGTGGCGTGGCAGTTGACGTGCGCGACCGCGTCAGGACCGAGCCGAGCATCGCGCAGGGCCATGGACATGACCGTGGCCATGCCCTGGCCCGTGCGGTCCGGTGCGGTCATGTGAAAGGCGTCGTTGTTCATCCCGCGCCCGACCAGGCGTGCCAGGGCCGTAACGCCCCGCGCGCGCGCGTGGTCGGCCGCCTCCACCATCAGCACGCCTGCGCCTTCCGCGAACAGGGTGCCGCTGCGCCTGGCGTGAAAGGGCAGGATCCGGTCCGTGGTGATCGCCCGCAGGCTGGAGAGACCGGCGTATGCGTAGAGGCTGAGCTCGTCGTACCCACCCGCGAGCACGAGGTCGGCTCGCCCGGTGCGCACCCAGGACAGGGCGAGCCCCAGGGCCGCGGCGCCCGAGGCGCAAGCGAGGCTGAGGACCCGGACCGGCCCGGTCACCTCTGCGGCAGCCCGCACCGCGCCTATGGCCTCGCCCATGGAGGCATGCGTGAGGTCCGCATCGTCTCCACCGAACGCGGCGAGCGCCGCATCCGGGCCCCCGAAGTTCGTGCCCATCACCGCGCCGACCGGCGAGTCGCTGTCGGCCAGGCGGGCCTGTCGGGCGGCCTGAGAGGCGGCTTCGGTCAGATACGCGGTCGCGCGCGAAGAGCAGGGCTCGGGCGGGAAGTCCGGCACCTCGCCCCCGAGTGCGTTGCGGAAGGGGCTCGCATCGAACCGGGTGATGGGCCGCAGGGCGGACCGGCCGGACAGGAGCCCCTGCCACAGGGCCTCCACACCCAGGCCCCAGGGGCTGACCGCGCCCATGCCCGTAATCACGGCCTCACGGCGTTCCATCGAGACTCCTCGTCCACAGAGCCGCAGACGACGGTCAGCGGCCGGACTCCAGCACCACCTGGGCGATCGCAAGGCCGCCCGTGTGGCTGAGCGACAGGTGCGCGCGCGCCACGCCCAGTGCGTCCGCACGCCGGGCCGCCCCACGATGGAACCGCAGGCCGGGCGCGCCCAGGTCGTCGCGCACCACTTCGATCGTCCGGAACCCGACCCCCCGAGTCCAGCCCGTGCCCAGGGCCTTCATCGCGGCTTCCTTGGCCGCGAAGCGCGCGGCCACGGCCTCGGCGTGATGCGTCCGGGACTCGCAGTCGGCCTGTTCGGACGGGGTGAGCACCTTGGTCAGAAAGCGAGGCGCGTGGCGGCGCAGGGCCCGCTCGATGCGCGCGACCTCAACGAGGTCCACCCCGATCCCGCAGATCATGTCCCTGTTCCTCGGCAAAGGTCCGTACGTCCTGCTCGCGCAGGGGCTGGGCCGCGCCCACGGCGGCCACGTCGGCCAAGTCGAGCCCGAGCTCGCGCGCCAGGCGCCGCGCGGCGGGCGTAGCGCGCACGCCGGCTCCTACGGCCGGGATGTGGGGCGCCTGTGGGGAGGCGTCTTCGGCCGCAAGGGATCCGGCAAGGTCCTGCGCCTTGCGCGCCAGCAGCCTGCGGTTCTCCTGTTCGGCTGCGGCCTGCGCCTCTTCGTCGGCTTCCGGACCCACGAGGCACAGAATGTAGCCCACAGGCAGGACGCTGCCCGGGCTGGCGAGCCGCGCCTGCACGCGGCCGCGCACAGGCGGCTGGGCCTGCAGGGTGAACTCGGCTTTCTCGGTAATGAGCTCGGCCAGGGGTGTGCCCGGGTCCACCGCGTCGCCCGGCTCGACGAGCCAGTGGGCCAGGGTCGCTTCGTTCACGTTCTCGGCCAAGCTGGGCAGGCGCACGCGGTGCAAGGCGGTCTCCCCGGGCGGCGATCACTCGCCCTTGCGCAGACGTTGGCCCAGCACGTCGCCGAGCATCCGGTTGTGGTTGATCTTGTCCACGGTGCGTTCCACGTCATAGGCCACCCGGCGGAACACCAGGCCCGCGCCGCTGCCCCCGCGCGCGTCCTCGTCCATGTCCAGGACCACGTAACACGCGCGCGGATCGTGGTCGCGGGGCTGGCCCACGGAACCGACGTTGACAATGGCCTTGGTGTCGGCCGCGAGCAGGTACAGGTTCATGAGCATGGCGTCGGGCCGTTCAAAGGGCCTGCCCGGCTCCAGGACCCCGGGGATGTGCGTGTGCCCCACGAAACAGTACCGGTCGAACGCGTCGAATTGCGGTTTGAGTCGCGCGGACGTGCCGCCGGCATCCGGCAGGAGATAGGCGTTGATCGGATCGCTGGGCGCGCCGTGCACACACAGGAGCCCGTCATTCTGGTAGCGGACGGGGAGGTCTTGTATGCGGTCGAGGTAAGCGCGGCCCTGCTCGGAGCCCTTCAGTTCGCGCCGCGTCCATTCGATCGCGCGCCGCGCCGTGGTGCGGAATTGTCCGGCGCCGGCGAGCAGGGCGAGTTCATGGTTGCCCATGAGCGTGACCTCGTATCGGTCGAGAGTGCGCAGGCATTCGACGGGGTCCGGCCCGTACCCGACCACGTCGCCCAGGCACAGGAGCCGATCCACGGCCTGAGACTCGATGTCCTCCAGTACGGCGGCGAGCGCTTCCAGGTTGGCGTGGATATCCGACAGGATCGCGTACTTCACCGGCGGCTCCAACCAGCGCGACCCGACCGGCAAACGGGGGTCAGTGGGTCAGGGGCAAGTCGTAACGCTCCAGGGCCTCGCGCAGGTTGCGCTCGTGGCCCGGCGCCATGCGGCACAGCGGCATGCGCAGCACGCCGTTCATGAGCCCCATCATGTGCAGTGCGGTCTTCACCGGGATCGGGTTCGTCTCCAGGAACATGGCCCTGCACAGCGGGAGCAGCTTGTAATGGATCTTGCGCGCGGTCGCCGCGTCACCGGCGTTCCAGGCCTCGATGAGCCGGACCATCTCCTGGGGCAGGATGTTCGCGACTACGCTGACCCCCCCGGCGCCGCCCACGGAGAGCATGGGCAGGGTCAGGCTGTCGTCGCCGCTCACCACCGTGATGTCGCTCAACGCGAGGATGTCACTCACCTGGTCTACGGAGTTGCACGACTCCTTGATGCAGGTCACGTTGTCCACCTCTCGGTGGATGCGTGCGATGGTCTCGGGGGTCATCTTGACCCCGGTGCGGCCGGGCACGTTGTACAGCATAATGGGGATGGCGGCCGCCTCGGCCACGGCCTGGTAGTGGCGCAGCTGCCCCGAGGGGGTGGGCTTGTTGTAGTACGGGGTGATGACCAGGGCCCCGTCCGCGCCCGCGTCCGCCGCGGCGCAGGTCAGGCGCACGGCCTCGTCGGTGCTGTTCGACCCGGTGCCCGCGATCACCTTGGTGCGGTTCTTCGCCAGGCGCACGGTGCGGCGGATCAACTCTTCCTGTTCGTCGTGGGATAGGGTCGCCGCCTCGCCCGTGCACCCCGCGGGCACGATCCCGTGAATGCCCGCGGCGATCTGTCGCTCCACGAGCTCCGCAAGCTTGTCGTAGTCTACGGCTTTCCCGTCGTCTGTGAATGGCGTGACCAGCGCCACGATCGCTCCGCGGAACATGGGCGTATCTCCTTTGTTCACCGGACGGAAAGCCCCGCCAGCCTCAACGAGTAGACTGCTTCCGGGAGAAGTTGTCAAGCCCAAAGGCCCACAGATTAGCGAATGCGCACCGTCACCGTGGGCGGCGTGATGCTCTGGACGCTTACCTCAGAGGGCAGGTGGGTGTGGCAGCGAAGCTCCGCCTCGCCGCGCGGAGCCCCGCCCATCTCCGCGAGGTCCACGTACACCAGGGACTTTTGCTCGCTGAGGGGTTCGATCGCCTCGGCCGGTCCCTTCACTTCCAGGTTGACCGTGGGCGGGTCCACCTCGAGCACGCGGGCCTGGCCCAGCGGGCCGTGCAGGATGCGCACGGGCACCGCCTCGAGCGTGCGCGTCACGGGGGGCTCGGGCACTTTCTCGATGATGATCGAGACCCACACGTCGGTGTCGCTCGTGAGCAGCCGGCCGTTGACGACCTTCGGCTTGACGCCCACCCAGCGGCTTACGTCCGTGGTGCGTCCGGTGATGTCGATGGGCGGGTAGGTCTCGATCTCCTCGCCGACGTTGAGGGTGCCCTTGGGCACCATGACCTTCACGGACTTGGGCTCGGCCTCGGCGCGCAGCACCTGATGCCCGGGCGCGGGCTCGCCCGCGTACACGGGCTTGACGCGCACGTAGTCGGGCACCAGGCGCACCAGATGCACGGTGACCTGATCGAGCGCCTTGTCCACGAGCTCCACGCCCGGGGGCACCGGAATTTCGGTGTCGGTGATCTGGAAGGTCTCGGTGTGCGTGTCGCTCGTCACGGTGCGCGGGTCGGGACGCTTGACCACCTCCAGGGGCCGGATGGGCACGCTCTCCATGATCTCTCGGGGGCCCTGGAGGGTGACCCGGAAGCTCGACGGCGGGCCCTCTTTGAGCTCCCAGCCCTCGGGAACTCTGATGCGCAGGCTCACGTCCACCTGCTTCGTTTCGATGATGCGCGCGCCCACGTATGCGTACAGGAGCGCGGCCAGCACCAGAGCGATGAGCATGGACCCGGGGTCCACCCATCGGGGCTTGCGCATGAGCGGTCACTCCTCCTCGATGAGCGCGCCTTCGGCCTCGGCGGCGCACTGCTCGGCCAGGATGCCGCGCAGTTCTGCCGGGTCCAGGTCCTGCTGGATGTCGCCCTTGATGGCCACGGAAACCCGCCCCGTCTCTTCGCTGACCACGATGACCACGGCGTCGGCCTCTTCGGAGAGCCCGATGCCGGCTCGGTGGCGCGCGCCCATGCCGCGAGCGATCTCGATGTTCTCGGTGAAGGGCAACAGGCAGTTCGCGGCCACGATACGGCCCTGGCGGATGATCACCGCGCCGTCGTGCAGCGGCGCGCGGGGAAAGAAGATGCTCGAGAGCAGCTCGCTGTTGACCGCAGCGTCCATCTTTACCCCGCTCTCGATGTATCCGCCCAGCCGGGTCTCGCGCTCGATCACGATGATTGCGCCGATGCTGCGCTTGGACAGATTCGTGACCGTGCGCACGATCTCGTCGATGGCCCCACCCTTGCGCCCTCCGAAGAAGCCGAACACCGGGCTCTCGCCGATGCGGATGAGCGCACGCCGGATCTCGGGCTGGAAGACCACAATCACCGCCAGGATGGCGATGCCCAGCAGGTTCTCCATGAGCCAGCGGATGGTCTCCAGGCCCACGGCCTGGGCCACGGCGAGCACGGTGAGGAATCCGCCCGCGTACAGGATAATGAGCCCGCGCAGGATGCGCGCGCCCCGCGTGCCGCGCACGAACAGGAGCACGGCATAAATGATGGCCGCGAGGAACAGGATCTCCAGGATCGGGCCCCACAGGCCCAGGGCGTGCGCACTCAACGACTTGAACCAAGCATCGATCATGACCCGGACTCTCCGCGCCGGTGGGCGATCACCGCCTCGGCCATGCGCACGGCACGCACGGTCTCGGGCACGTCGTGGGCGCGTACGATGCGCGCGCCCGCGGCCACCGCCAGGGCCGCCGCGGCGAGGCTGCCCGCCAGACGCTCGCCCACGGGCAGGTCCAGCACCTTGCCGATCGTGGACTTGCGGCTGAAGCCCACGAGCACGGGTGCGCCCAGGGCCACGATCTCCGAAAGGTTGGCGAGGAGCGCCAGATTGTGCTCTGCCGTCTTGCCGAATCCGAAGCCCGGGTCCAGGATGACCTGCCCGGGGTCCACGCCGGCCGCGGCCGCGGCCTCGCGCCGGGCGGCCAGGAAGTCGCGCACGTCTGCGACTACGTCGGTATAGTGCGGTGCACGCTGCATGGTGCGCGGACGGCCCTGCCGGTGCATGAGCACCACGGGCACGCCGCGCAGTGCGGCCAGGGAGGCCATGGCCGGATCGTCGCGCAGGGCCGAGGTGTCGTTGACGAGGTCCGCGCCGGCGTCGAGCGCGGCGGCGGCCACCGCGGCGCTGGTGGTGTCGATGCTCACGAGCGCAGAGCTCTGCGCGCGCAACGACTCTAGCACGGGCAGGACGCGCTGCTTCTGCTCTGATGCGGACACAGAGGCGCTGCCCGGACGGGTGCTCTCTCCGCCGATGTCGATGATGTCCGCGCCCGCCTGCTCCATGGCGAGGGCGTGGTCCACCGCCTGGCCTCGGTCGAAGAACCGCCCGCCGTCGGAGAACGAGTCCGGGGTGACGTTCAGGATCCCCATGACCAGACACCGCCGGCCGGACGGGAACAGCTCACCCGTGCGCGAACAGGCCGGCTGGCGCAGGCCGACTTCCATCGGCTCAGGCTCCCTGGGGCAGCGGCGGGGGATGGTCGGGCGGCGCCTCGCCCGGGGACGGCTGCCCCGCGGCCGGAGCCGACTCGTCGGCGGGCTGCTTCTCTTCGGCGGATGCGGGCTGAGACCGGCCTGCGGAGCGACGCCGCACCCGCAGCTGCGCGAGGTCCGCGCCCTGGAGGATGGACTGCACTTCCTCGGCGGTCAGCACCTCGAACTCGAGAAGCGCGTCCCGAATGGCCGACAGCTCGCGGCGGTGCTCGTCGACAATGCGCTCGGTCTCCGCGTAGGCTTCGTCCATGGTGCGGCGCACCTCGGCGTCGATGCGCTCGGCCGTGGCCTCGGAGAACCCACCCTCGGACGGGGATTCGTCGGCGAACAACCGGCGCGCGGTGCGCGGCTCGCCGTAGTGCACCAGGCCCATGGCGTCGGACATGCCCCACTCGCAGATCATGCTGCGCACCAGGCTCGTGGCGCGTTCCAGATCGTTGGCTGCCCCGGTGGTGACGTCGTCGCAGAAGGCCTTTTCCGCGGCGCGCCCGGCCAGGAGCAGCTTCACGTCGCCGATCACGCGTCTGCGTGTGAGGTGTTCCTCGTCCTTTTCCGGCAACTGCATGGTCGCGCCGATGGCCGGGCCGCGGCGCACGATGGTCACCTTGTGCAGGGGGCTCACGTCCTTGAGCAATTGGTTCACGAGCGCGTGCCCGGCCTCGTGCGTGGCGGTGACGCGTCGGTCTTCGTCCGTGGGAATGCGCGAGCGCTTCTCTCGACCCCAGCGGACCTTGTCGCGGGCTTCTTCCAGGTCCTCGCCGACGACCTCGTCCTTGCCCTTCATGGCGGCCAACAGGGCGCCTTCGTTGATCACGTTCTCCAGGTCCGCGCCGCTGAACCCGGGGGTGCCGCGCGCGAGGCGGCGCAGGTCCGTGCCTTCGGCCAGGCGGATCTCGCGGGCGTGGACCTTGAGGATCTCCTCGCGGCCGCGCAGGTCCGGGAGCTCCACGTAGATGCGCCGGTCGAACCTGCCGGGCCGCAGAAGCGCGGGGTCGAGCACATCGGGCCGGTTGGTGGCCGCGATGACGATCACGTTCTCGTTCGAGCTGAACCCGTCCATCTCCACCAGGATGGCGTTGAGCGTCTGCTCGCGCTCGTCGTGCCCGCCGCTCCAGCCGGTGCCGCGGCGCCGGCCCACGGCGTCGACCTCGTCCAGGAAGATGATGCAGGGCGCGTTCTCCTTGGCCTGCTCGAACAGGTCGCGCACGCGGCTGGCGCCCACGCCCACGAACATCTCCACGAAGTCCGACCCGGAGATGCTGAAGAAGGGCACGTCCGCCTCGCCCGCGATGGCCTTGGCCAGCAAGGTCTTTCCCGTGCCCGGGCTGCCGATGAGCAGACACCCCTTGGGCAGGCGGCCGCCCAGGCGCCGGAACCGGTCCGGGTCGCGCAGGAACTCGATGATTTCGCTCACTTCCTCGCAGGCCTCGTCGATGCCGGCCACGTCGGCGAAGGTCTTTTTCACCTTGTCGCGGGTGATGCGCGTGGCGCGGCTCTTGCCGAAGTTGAGCACGCCGCCGCCCGCGGAGCTTCGGATCTGGCGGAAGAAGAAGAAGTAGATGAGGAACACCACCAGGAGCACGGGCAAGAGCGTGCGCAACACCTCGATCCATACGCTGGGCTGCTTGAACCGGAGCTCGACGTCGGGTGCGTGTTCGCTGATCAACGTGTTGAGTGCAGGGACCACGTCTTGCTGCACTTCGCTGGTGAACCGTTGCGGCTGGTCGGGGCTCGTTCCCTCGGTGCGGAACTCGCCGGAGATGGTGTAATCGCCCTTGTTCACCACCAGGCTCTCCACGCGGCCCTCGCGGATTGCCTTCGTAAGCTCGCTATAGGTCAAATTGTCGATCGTGCCGGGCGGGGCCTTGCTGGCCAGGGTGACCATCAGCAGGATCCCCGCGCCGATGGCCAGCCAGATGAAGAGCCCCCGGTGGCGGCGCAGATCGAAGTTGTTGCGGTCGTTGGGCTCGTTCGGGTTCGTGTTCTGGCTCATGGCACCTCCGGATCAGTCCATGCTGCTGCACCCCGGACGCTAGGCTTGCGGTTGCCCGGACTCGCTCGGCGCCGGGGCGGCTTCCTCGGGCTCGCCGCCTTCCTCGTCGGGGGCGGGCGGCACGGGCTTCGTCTCCCACATGCCGACGGTGCGGCGCACGATCAGGTCGGCCAGCTCGTCGATGGCCTGGGCCTCGGCGAGGCTCCGGCTCTCCCCGCGCTCCAGGTCGTACACGCCAGCCGCCGAACTGGCGCTGCTGCTTCGGATGCGGGCGCGGTCCAGGATCTTGCGGCCGGTCACCTTGTCCTCAAAGGTCACCCGGAGCACGATCGTCAATCGAATGCTCGTGGGCCGATCGTCGCGGTCCGAGCGCAGCACGCGCTTCTGCACCTCCTCGATCTCGCCGGTGAACAGGGCGTCCTCGCCGTGCTGGACCACCTGCACGGCCGGATCGCGCACGAGCTTCTCGATAAGCGCGCGCGTCATCGGCCCTTCCAAATCCACGTACTCTGTGTCATTCCTGAACATCTGGACCCGCACGGTCTGAATGTGGTCGGGCAGGCTCCCTCGGGCCTTGTACGGACAGGCGCTCAGGCCGAGGCTCGCCACAAGCATGAGGCCGGCCCCAATGGCGCGACGCGCACGGCGACTTCGCAGCATGACGGGTGCTCCTTGCCTTTCTGTCTGTATCGGCGGGCCGGTCAGTCGGCCTGAAATTCTTCTTCCCAAGTCCATCCGCCTGCTCCAGACGACTCGGACCCGGATGGGGACGTTCCGGGCGCTTCGGGTTTCGTCGATCGTTCGGTGGCCGCATGCTCGCTGCCGGATCCTTCGCCGGGCAGAGGCGGCAGGGGAGCGGGCGCCGGGGGCTCGGACGGGCGCGCTTCGGCCTCCGAGTCGGACGGAGCGGCTGCGGAATCAGGCTCCCAGCGCCAGCGCGCGCGCTCGGTAGGCGCGAGCTCCGTCACGGGCGGCGTTGTGATCGGCGCGGTCGCCTTCGGCTCGGTGGGCCGCTCGAGAGGCGTCTCCGCTCGGTCGCCCGGAGCGGGCTCGCGGTCCCAGAAGCGCAACCGTTCGCGCACGGACTCGTCCTGGGCCGTCTCGGCGGTCTCGGTTTCCACCGCCGGTGGGCCCTCGGCGGCTTCGCCTTCGTCGCGCCAGAACTTGAGCCGATCCAGGAAGGACGGCCCCTCGTCCGGCTCCTCGGGCGCGGGCGTGGAGGGTTCCTCCGCAGGAGGGGCGGTGGCGCGTTCGGTCGCGGCGATCGGCTCTTCGGGTTCGGACGTGGGCGCAGGCCGGCTCGGGGCCCGGGCAGGGGGCGCCTCGCCCTTGGGCCAGAATCGCAGCCGCCAGGCCGTGGACGGGGCAGGGGCTTGCCCGCGCTCCGGCGCGGACGGTGCTTCGGCCGGCGGCGCGGGAGGTTCGGGCGCGGCCGCGCCGGAGCTGGGCGCCGGGGGCTCGGGCAGGTCCGTGACCGGCGGCGGCGCGCTGGCCGGGGCCGGGGTGCGGCCGATGGCCTCGGGCGCGCGGTCCCTGGTTGGGGCCGACGCCGCTGCCGGAGGCTCGGCAGGAGCGGCCGCTTCGTCCTCCTCGCCGCGCCAGAAGAAAAGGCGGTTCAGAAACGACGAGTCGCCCTCCCCCGTCTGCGGCTCGGCTGAGGCGCCTTCCGCGGGGGCCGCGTCCGCCGAGGCGGCGGGCGAGGACTCTTCGCCCCGCCAAAACTGGAGGCGGTCCCACACCGAGGACCCCGACGTCTCGGCCACCGCGGGCGCTTCGCCTTCGCCCGGAGGTTCGCCGTCAGCCTCCGCGGGCCGGGGCTCGCCGGCCTCGGTCTCACGGTCGAGTTCCGGGCCCTCGCCGATCGGAGACCACACCAGGCGCGGGATCTTGATCCGGTCCAGGGGCCCGGGCAGGCTGAACTCCCGCTCGCCGATGGGCGTGTCGGGCCGGCCGCCGGACTCCAGTGCGCTGATGCGGGCCTTGGCGCGCTCGGCCGCGGAGGTATTCGGATAGCGTTCCAGGATTTGCCTGTAGGTGAAAAGCGCCGAGTCGTACCCGCGGGGATTGCCGCGGCGCTCGTAGAACCGGCCGGCCTGGAGCATGTTCTCGGCCTCGCGCTCGCGGAGGCTGCGCACGCTGTCCTCGACCTCGTTGGGGCTGACGCCCGCACCGGTCTCGCGGGTGGCCTCGGCCTCCTGCTGGAGCTGCTGCAGGATCTTGTCCGCCCGGTCCAGACTGCCGTACCCGAGCTGCACCTTGGCGAGCTCAATGCGGTACTGGGCCAACAGGGCCAGGCGGCTCTTGGGGAACTTGTTCAGGAATACGGACAGGACGTCCTTGGCCTTGGAGGGGCGATTGAGCTCCAGGTAGGCCTGCCCCATGTCGCAGTACGCGCGCTCGGTGTACGGCCCGTACCTGCCGAATTCGTCGTGCTTGGTGATGGCCTCGAACACCTCGATGGCCGCTTCCAGGCTGGCGGTGCGCGGGTCTCGATCCTCGACCAGACTGACCGGCGCGCCCTTGAGCAGGCGCTGACCGATGTGGTACTCGATCTCCAAGAGGCTGGGCAGGTGAATGCTTCGCGGATACTTCTCGATGCTCTCTTCGAGGGCCTTGAAGCTCGCGTAATAGTTCTCCAGGTGAAAGAGCACCTCCGCGAGACGCGTGATGGCCTGGCTGGCCTGTTTGCTGTCCGGGAAGGTGCGCACAAGCAGCAGATACTGGCGCGCGGCGTCGTAGTGGTCCCCACTCGCCTCCAGCTCCTGGGCGTAAGCGAATTGCTCCTCGGCCGTGTTCTTGGCCGGGGCTTCGGACCGATCCCAGCCGCCGGCGCGCGTCCATTCCCAGCCCTCCGCCGCACGCACCGGCGGGGCCGAGGCCAGCAAGAGGAATCCGCCGAAACACAGAAGCGATACAGCGCAACGCATGGCAAACAACCCTCGACTACGGTGCAGGCGGGCCTGCATCCTGTTTGAGCGATTCCAGGTGCCCACGGGCCTCGGCGGCCGCGTCGGTCCGGGGATGATTCTCTACAACGGATCGCAGCAGATAGACTGCCGCATTCTGCGAACGCCGCCCCGGCGTGCGCAGGTAGAACAGCGCCCGGTCCAGCCGGTCCCGGGCCCGCGCCTCCGCGAGCGCCCGACGGGCGGCCCTCACGTCCGCGGGGGGCGCCCCAGGCGACTCGTCGAGGCTGTCGAGCAGCTCGGCGGCCCGGTCCAGGGGCGCGTCCACGGGCGCTTCGTCCGCGCGGTGCGCCCGCGCCAAGGCGAGGGCCGCGCGCGCTCGGGCGAGGTCCGCGAGCGCCTTGTCCTCACCCACCTCGACAAGCCGCAGATACGCCTGTGCCGCCCGGCCCGGCCGTGCGCGCGCAAGCTCCACATCTCCAAGCCCCAAGAGAGCTTCGGCCACATACGGCCCGTCGGGATTATTATACACGACCGCCTCGAAAACGCGAGAGGCAGCCGCCAGGGCCGCGGCATTTTTCCGGTCCCCGTCCTTGTCCGGGTCCGCCGCACGAGCCGCGAACGCATGGGCGATGCGCACCTCCAGCCCGCAGCGGGCCGCGAGCCGGTCCGGGGCGGGGCGCTTCTCTGGGAAGCTCTCCTGAACCGCCTCAAAGGCTTCTTGCAGCCTGCCCAGGGCGAAGAGCGCCCGTCCCCGGCCGTAGCGCGCCCAGGGGGCGAGGTCGGGCTGCGGGTCGGCGGCCAGATACGCATCGAACCGGTCCAGGGCCTTTTGCGCGGCGCTCTCCACCAGCCAATGGGCGTAGCGGATCTCCTGCTCGGGGGTGCGCGCAGCCGGGTCGGCGGCCGCCACAGGCCGACACAAGGCCATCGCAACGCCGCAAAGAAGCACGATTCCGACAGCATTCGATCGATAAGCGTTCTCATGCCGCATGGGTGAGTCGCTCCCGGCCAATGACCTGCAACAGGAACCGCCCGCTGTGCAGCCTGCGCGCGAGCTGGGCCTCCAAGAGGTCGACCACCGTCGCGAGCACGGCGCGGGTCTCTCGCGCGCGCAGGCCCAGGCGCTGGCCGCCCTGGACCCCCTGGCGCTGGAGGAACGCCAGCGCCTTGAGCACGCCGGGGTCGATCTCGCGTACGCGTGCGCCGCGCGCGCACTCCGTGCATACCGCTCCGCCGCGTTCGGCATCCAGACCGGCCGCGTTGTCGGTCAACGGACGGCCGCAGTCCACGCACGCCTCGAGCATCGGGGCGAAGCCAAGGGCGCCCAGTAGCCCGAGCCCCCATGCGGACGCCGTCTTGGCCGGTTGTGCGCCGTGCTCGAGCGCGGCCAGGCCGCGCTGTAAGAGTGCGTACGCTTCGGGCGCCGGAGATTCGGGCACGCACCCGGCGTTGACCGCCTCGCAGAAGAGCATCCCGGCCGCGAATCCGCCCACGGTGCGGCCGAGTTCGGCGTGCTCGGCAACGGGCGAGAATTGGCTGACCACTGACAGCGTCCCGGACCGGCGTTCGTAGTAAACGAGCTCGCCTTCGCGGAAGTAGTCCAGCCGCCCGTACAGCGGGCTCCTGGATCGACGCGCGCCCTTGGCGATGCCCTCGACCAGGCCCTGGGTGGGGGCCAACATGCCCACGATCAGCGAGCTGTTGCGAAACGGCATGCGCCGCACGACGATCGCCTCGCACTTGCGCAGAGACATCCCGCGACTCCGCTCGGGCCGGTCAGGGGACCGCGCGCAGATCCTCGCGCTCCGGGGCGACCTGTTCCTCGGTGGACGGACCTTCGACGCGAATCCGCTCGATGCGCCGCTCCGTGGCGGCCAGGATGGTGAACCGCAGCGCTTCCCAAGCGAATGTCTCGCCCGGCTGCGGGACGTGGCCGAGCTGGTCGAGCACGAACCCGCCCAGGGTCTCGTAGTCCTCGGTCTCGGGGAGCACGCGTTCGCCCAGCGCCTCGTTTACGTCATGCACATGGGTGCGTGCGTCCATCTCGAAGCGACCAGGCCCCAGTTCGCGCAGGCGCACGCCTTCCTCCATGTCGTACTCGTCCTGGATCTCGCCCACGATCTCCTCGACGATGTCTTCCATGGTGACCAGGCCGGCCGTGCCGCCGTATTCATCGAGCACCACGGCGATGTGGGCCTTCTTGTCCTGCATTTCGGTCATCAGATCCGCCACGCTCTTGGTCTCGGGCACGAACAGGGGCTGGCGCATGACCGACTTGAGGCTGGGCACCGTCTCCGTGGGCACGCGCCAGTAATCGAGCGCGTCCTTGACGTGGAAGATTCCCTTGATGTTGTCGCGGGTGTCCTGGAAGACCGGAATGCGCGTGTACCCCTCGCGCAGGGCCAGGGCCACGGCGGCCTGGAGGCTCTCCTGCGCCTCGATGGCGCAGATCTCCGTGCGCGGGGTCATGATGTCGCGGATGTCGAAGTTCTTCAGGTCGAAGATGTTGACGATCATCTCGCGCTCGCCCTCGGCCACCACGCCCTCGTGCTCGCCGTCGGTGACCGCGGCGAGGATTTCCTCGCGGTCCTCGGTCTCTTCCTCCTCCACATCACGGCCGCCCGCGCGGTGGATCCATTCCTCCAGCCGCACGATGGCCAGCCCCAGGGGCCGCACCGGTGCGGTCAAGAGCCATAGGAAGGGGACCAGGGTGTGCAGCACCTCCTCGGTGCGGTAGCGGGCCAGGATGTTGACCACGATCGCCGCGCCCAGCAGAGGGAGGGTGAGCCCGGCGATGAGCCACGCGTCGCCGGCCTGCCACTCCCAGCGGGTCAGGCCCCAGCCGTAGTACAGCCCCACGGCCATGACCGCCAGCAGGGAGCAGGTCAGCGACAATGCGTCCTGGCTGTGCAGAAAGGGATAGCACAGGCGGCGGCGCCAGGTGCCCGCTTTGCGCTTGTCCAGGACCTCCTCCATCTGGGTGCGGCTGAACATGCGCACCGCGGCGTCGCCGAGCATCAGGATTCCGGCAAGCAGAAAGAACACAAGGCCCGCCAGTCCGTTGATGAGCTGCGTACTAATGATGGGTCCTCCACATATGCCCGAAACAGACCCGCACCCGGTTCCCGCGGGTCATCTTCCTCCTACTAATGTACTCTATCCGGTAGGGGGAGTGCAAACGGTATCCGCGCCGGTTCAGTCCTCCATCAAGCGACTCAGGCCTCCCAGCACCGATCCCTCGCCTCGGCTGCGCCCGCCCGCGCGCGGCGCGTGTGCGAGAATCCGGTCCGCAAGGCGGCTGAACGGCAGGCTCTGGAGCCACACATAGCCCATGCCCGAGAGCGTGGCGAAGAAGAACCCCTCCCCGCCGAAGAACATGCTTTTCAGGTTGCCGGCGGCCTGGATGTCGTAGTCGATGCCCGAGGTAAAGGCCACCAGGCATCCGGTGTCCACCCGGATCGTCTCGCCTTCCAGCTTGCGGCGTACCACCGTGCCCCCGGCGTGGACAAAGGCGAGCCCATCTCCCTGCAGGCGCTGGAGA
>Ga0180432_10000942_pt1 | contig 46702 bp, 36 predicted proteins | sample SS_ome_10_FD_132414 | JGI IMG/M metagenome (GOLD analysis project Ga0180432, IMG submission 132414) | Hypersaline lake sediment archaeal communities from the Salton Sea, California, USA - SS_1_MS_2 metaG | ecosystem: Environmental > Aquatic > Non-marine Saline and Alkaline > Hypersaline >...
ATAGGCTCATCTGCCCTGCAGGTTATTCAGCATTATATGGAATTTAGGAACAAAAGGGCGCAGAACAACAGCAACTTTGATGCCAGGGTCTTGTTTGCCAACAAGCATGGCAGACGCCTCAGCACGCGAAGCGTCCGGCGCAAAATGGATAAATATTTGAAGATGGCCGGCCTCGACCCGAATATCAGCCCCCATACTTTACGCCACAGCTTCGCAACCCATATGTTAAACAACGGCGCTGATTTAAGAAGTGTCCAGGAGCTGCTCGGCCATCAGTCACTCTCAACCACTCAGGTTTACACCCATCTTACTACGTCAAGACTAAAGGATGTTTACGAAAACGCTCATCCGAGAGAGACCGAACAGGATGAAAACAAATGGTAAAAAATCATTAAACGAATGTTAATGACTTGTGTTCAGCCCCGGCTGTAAACCGGGGCTTTCTTTTGCGCCGTTTTGTTTACAATCGCAGATTATTCTTGACATCTTCAATGATAACGCTAAGATTCAGCCGAAATAATAAACAGTGTATTTGCAGTATATGTCCCCACAAAACATTTAGGAGTAAACACAATGGCAGACAAAAAGGCAGACCTCGCCGGCCCGGGTATTGGTGACTACAACGAACTCGAAAAAATCCTCCCTAAAAATTACAACTCTCTACTGACCCCGAAAGAAACACAAATTGCCATTTATGAGGCAAAAGACTACATCGAGCAAAATCTCTGCAAAGAGCTTAATCTTATTCGCGTTACAGTTCCTCTAATCGTGGACGTCGATAGCGGCTTAAACGACTACCTGGACAGGGACGGCTCACGCACCCCCATTTCATTCCACGTTTCAAATGACCATAACAAAAACCCCCTTGATGTCGAGGTCGTACAGGCCGCGACAAAATGGAAGCGAATGGCTCTAAAACAGTTCGGCTTGAACATAGGCGAAGGTCTCCTGACGGATATGCGGGCCATACGCAAGGACTACTTCCTCGACCACGACCACAGCGCCTACGTTGACCAGTGGGACTGGGAGCTCGCTATAACAAAAGAACAGCGAAACCTCAAATTCCTAAAAGAAGTCGTACAAAAACTCTGGAAGGTCATCACCGGCGCCGAGGCCCATCTGCAGCGGCTTTTCCCTCAGCTAAAAACCGACCGCTATCCGAACCTGCCCAAAGAATTGAAATTCATTCACGCCGAAGACATACTTGAAAAATACCACGACCTGCCCCGCAAGCAAAGAGAAACTGAGATTAGCCGGGAATTCCCCGCTATATTCATTTACGGTATCGGCTGGGTTCTCAAGGACGGCTACCCCCACGAACTAAGGGCCGCTGACTATGATGACTGGGTAACCGAGACAACCTCTGAAGATGGAAGACCGATGCACGGCCTTAACGGCGATATCCTCGTCTGGAACCCAATAACAAAAAGAAGGCACGAACTAACTTCTATGGGAATACGTGTAAACGCCGATACCCTGAAAAAGCAGTTGGACATTACTGGCCAGCTTGATTTCCTCAAACTGCCCTACCATCAGGCTATTATCAACGATGACATCCCGCTGAGTGTCGGCGGGGGAATTGGCCAGTCGCGTACCTTTATGCTCCTGTTGAAAAAAGCCCATATTGGAGAAGTCTCCGCAACCGTTTGGCCGAAAATCCTGAAGGATATGTGCAAAAAGAAAAATATCCACGTCATTGATTAAGTTCACCCTTGCACCGAAGCATAAAAAAACAAGCTCTGGCGAAGCCGGAGCTTGCCGCTTTCGCTGCCTCCGGTTCGGTACTGTTTTTACTTACTGCAGGAGTGATTCTCATTGCCTGGCCGCCCTTGGCTGTCATGGACACTTTGAGGACTGTTTCTGAAGTCACAGGGAAACGGTCTATCCTGACGTGAGTGCGGGTTTGAACTGAAGGATCATCGCTGTATATATTCGCGATGTAGTTCTTTGATTTGCTCAGGAAACTCAGCGGAACCTCAAGCGTGCGTGCTTTAGTGCTGTTCATACAGCCGATGTACCAATCATTTCCAGAACGCCTCGCAATTACTGCATATTCTCCGATACTGCCGTGGATTACCTTTGTATCATCCCATACCGTTGGGACGTGGTCGAAGAACTCGAGTTCTGGTTCATCTGTGATGACATTTCGACTGCCGCCGGCCCCTCCGGTTTTTTGCGGCGAACCTCCCGGCCGGTCATACCAATACAGAAACTGCCAGGGGCTGTAGAGGCATACGGCTTTCGCCAATTGATACGAATGGCTGGCATTCTTATCGACACGCTCATCAAAGTAGCAAATCGTATTGTCCGCGGCGCCGGCCAGCATTCGGGTAAACAAAATGGCCAGTGTCTGGTTGTTGGACGGCTTGGTCTCATCTCCGCCTATGCCTTCCTGCGTCATGAGATTCGGATATGTTCGGCTGTAACCTGTCGGGCGATACTCATCGTGGATATCAACCATTAGATGATATTTGGCTGCTTTGCGAACCGCCTCGTGAAGCCACCTTGTCCAACGCTGAGATCCGACATTGACAAAACCATACTTAACGCCCTTAATTCCCCAGCTTTCATACAAAGGCAAAATCTCATCCAGTTGCTTTTCCAGTGCCCGCCGATTCACATACAATATGATTCCGATATTGCGTTTCCTTGCATATCGAATCACCTCGTGCAAATCCAGCGGCCCTTTCGAGCGTTTCGGGTCAACTGTAACTGTCGTTGCGTCAGATTTTTTGTCGTATTCATTGCCGTACCAGCCTGCGTCGAAATGGACATACTGCAAATTGTGCGCAGCGGCAAAATCAACGCATGCCTTGCCGCCGGTCGTGGTAAGAGTGACTTCACGTATTACCTTACCCGGCTTGATCCAGGATGTATCCTTGAGAGCGCAAGGCTTGTTCAAATTCAATATCAGATAATTACGCTCGAGCAAATCTCCTGGGGTATCACCGAGCATAAGGACACGCCACGGCGTTGTATAAGGGGTTGAGGCTTCGACCTCGCTGCCCAATGAGCTAACCAGGGTGTTAGGCCGCTCTTTATCGGGCGAAAGACGCATCCGGGCATAATCGACTAATCGAGCTTCGGCGATTGCCGCGAAAGGGCCGTCTTTCATTTCGATGGTGAGCGGTCGTTCACAATTATCCTTGAGCTGGCTAAGCGGCGTTTTTGTATGATTGCCCTGAGCACGATACGCAGCCCAGGCTGAATGGTCGGCGGGAAAATGAAACTGCGTTTTCTCCTCAGTTATGGTGAAGTCTTTAAATGATTCCTGCCGGGGGACTGTATAGCAAAAAGCGGCGCCATGGTCATACGCACGCAATGTCAACGTAACTAAATAATCTGCTTGCTTCAGCTCAACAACAAGCTGATTGTAATTGTCACGAATGCTTTCTCGCTCTCCATATACCGGCGACCAGACACTATCATTACTACTGTTTTTTGTGCTGATAATATCGAATCCGGCATCCAGCGATGGGCCGCCCTCAATGACAAATCCAAGTTTTGAATCAGCGACAATAGCTTTACATTTATATGTCACGCTATATACCGCACAGGCCGGCTGTTCCTGCAGCTCTTTTACCTCGAATCTCACCACAACGTTGCCGTCCGGTGAGCTTATTATCTGCTCCGCACTCGCTGCAGGACTAACTAAGTTCAAAGCTGCAAATAAAAGTGAAAGACCTAAGATGTTGCAGCCAGGGCCCCGGCTTTTCAGATGCTGATAGCTCGCTTCTCTATACATAACTGACATTGCCCATTTAACACTTTTAGAAACATTTTCTGGCCTTTAAAGTTCCTACCTCACCATTTTAACTGAAAAATAAGACAAAGAAAAACATTTTCTGACTTTTCCTCTTTGTTTTGTTCGTGCGTAACCCCCGCCTGTTCTGAGCGAAGCACAGCGAAGTCGAAGGGCTTGTCGCGGCCAAATCTCTGGCGAAGCCGGTCACCATTTTAACGATTACCTTGCTTATCTCCCCAATTCAAATGTCCGATTTCTTCCGACTTTACAAATTCCACGTGAGCGTCATTAAACAAAACGCTGCAACCTTTGCCTTGGTGGTTTTCAGTTGTCAATAATTCTGCACCACCAAACTGATTCCATCCGCCCTTTGTTTCAAATACAAGCACCACATCGTTGGGTGAATCTGGTTCGCAATTTGGGTTCATAGCGTAACTGCACCGCTCTTTTGTTCCATAACAACGAAACTGTTCCGCAGTAATATCTGTGTTTTCAATCAACAAATCACACCATATAGACGGGTCAGGATATTCACCTTCATTCCCACTTGAATATATAAGTATTGCTTTTACCAATTCTGATAAGTTTGTTCTACATACTACCCTTCGTGCAACGTGTCTTGTCGTAACAGGAGCAGGTAAAAGAAGGTAGAAGGCAAACACAAACGCTATACTAATCCCTAAGGCTTTTAAGAACCAATGCTTTTTCACGCTATCTCCCTTCATAAAGTTTTAACCGCACCATTTTAACTGAAAAATAAGACAAAGAAAAACATTTTCTTCCCTCTTTTTTTTGTCTGTCCGCTGCCCTCTGTCCTCTTGTGTCTTGGGTCTTACTTGTGCTGCCTCCCTGCCCTGAGCGAAGCACAGCGAAGTCGAAGGGCTTACCCCTTTTGCGCGGAGTTTCGGGTCAGTACAAGGCGTAATTTGTCCGCCGCACGGAGGCGTACTGTAGTACATCGAGTACGTGCGGTCAAATTTGACAACGAAGTAATCACCCGAAACAACCGCTATTTATGTGCTTAAAGCACCACTTTTTCGCTTTTTTTGCAACATTTGACGCTTTTTGCCATTTTCTTGCATTTTTTGACTGCTTTTTAGCCCAGTTATGAATTTTCTATTCAAAACCTGGGCTAATCCTGAGCGCGTCGAAGGGTTCGCACTTTAATTTTAATCTTTAATCTTCTATTTTTCGTGTCCTTCTTTTCCTTCGCGGTGAATAATTAAGTTCTTTGTGTCTTTCGTTCTTTCTCGCACTTTAAAATAATTTTTTAAAGAACAAAACGCTTGATTCCAGTCTTGAGAGTTTTGACATTAAAGTTGATTAAAAGCCCAACCTTGACCTTGGCAAGTTTCATATATGTAAGTAACTGGGCCCTGTGAATTCCCATTATTTTATCTACACTTTTAAGTTCGACAATAAGTTTATCATCTACAAATAAGTCGATGCGATACCCGCAATCCAGCTTAGCGTCTTTATATTTCACCGGAAGCGGGTGCTGGAGTTTGAAAGGAATACCTGACTGAGATAATTCGTGCGCAAGGCATTGCTCATAAGCAGATTCCAAAAGACCCGGCCCCAAAGTGCGATGCACTTCCAAAGCACATCCAATAACCCGATTGGACAATTGATCAAATTCCATTTCGTGTCCTTCGCGATGAATAAACCTTTATTGTCATAGAATAAACCGCCTTAATGGAAAAACTCTATTCTAACAAATTTTATTTCCTTTGCACAACTTCATCTGGAAAATCCGAGTTAAAACAAGCCCGCGAAGCAGCTTCTCAATTTTAACTTTTAATACTTAATCTTCTTTTCTTCGTGTTTTTCGTGCCCTTCGTGGTTCAAAAAATCTGTGTTTATCTGTGTTAATTCTTGGTTACTAATTGATTTCTTCATGTTTTTCGAATCATTTGCGCAGGTATTATTTTGTTGAATGGAAATTTTTTAAATTTTTTTTACCTCTTTCCACACAACCACTTACAAATTTAACCATTATAAAATTGCCCGAATTTTCGCACCAAACGCGCAGGTTCGTCTAATTACGGGGAGACCTGTTTTTTTAAACCCCCGAGATGGAGATAAATAGTCAATAACCTTGGAGCGAAGCGGAAACCCCTTAAGGGAATAGCCAATATGCAATCTTCAATATTCAATCTTCAATCAGAAATGACCACCGAACTACAAACAACAAAGTACAAATCACCATTCGTGCTGCCTTCAGTTCGGATTGTTTTTACTTACTGCGGGGCTTCGCCCCTGCGTAATACTGTATGTCCCTCATTCCGCCCTCCGGCAGCACTTCACAGCGCACAAAAAGAATCAATTATGCAAAACAAACCCAATTTTTGCCGTTTTTGCGCCAAAAACTCACTTTTAGAAGCCAAACAAACCCAAAACAAACCCAATCAAACCCAATTTTTCGCTTCTTTCATCTTGCCTATGCTGCCTATTTACCCCAATCAAACCCAACCTGTAGTGAGCTTGCCTGCACTGAGTATCATCGAAGTGTCGAACCTATTTAAAACCACCCCCACAATTTTGACTTTTGACTTGTTTCCCCTCTTTCACCCGAATGGAGACGAAGGGAATCGAACCCTCATTTGCGCGATGCGACCGCGCCGTGCTCCCGTTACACTACGTCCCCGTTTACTTACAAACCGCCATCTGCCTCGTTCGCCAATCTCTTTTAATATAAATACTTACAACCACTTAAAACTGCCACTTCTCATAGCAGACGATTTTGTCTATCGGCTCGCGAACCGTTTCTTTCTTCCCGTTTGTCGGATACCCTACTGTCATCAGTTCTATTACGCTTATATCGTCAGGAACTCCCAATATTATTTTAACTTTTTCCGCCTCGAAAGAACCAATCCAGCACGTTTGCAGTCCCAACTCTGTTGCCTGCAGACAGATATGTTCGAGTGCAATCGCCACATCGATAGGCCCTGCCGCCTGCCCGCAACGCATCACATAGTCGCTATTACTGCACGCTGCTATAATCGCCCCTGCTTTTTTGAAAACTTCAGGCCGATTCGTACATCCCGCCAATTGCTCTTTCGTTTGTTTCTCCGTTACCGCCACAAAACGCCAATCCTGCATATTTTTCGCCGATGGCGCCAGCCGGGCCGCTTCAAAAAGCTCATCGAGTTTTTCCCGTTCAACATCTTTTTCCTGATACGACCGGCAGGAATAACGCCTGATAATAGCTCCAAGTACTGGCATAATCACTCCTCAAATCGCCTTTGCCGCCCAAAACGCCCAGACAAAAACACTACTCATTATTAACAAAACTTATAATACACCGACACAACAATATTAATATAAGCAATCAAAAACATTGACGCAAATATAAAAATTCTGTATCTTCATAACCAGCACCGGGCGATTAGCTCAGATGGCTAGAGCGCCTGCTTTACACGCAGGAGGTCACAGGTTCAAGTCCTGTATCGCCCATTTCCCAAGTCCTTGTAATTAAAAGATTTGGGAGAAATCATTCCTGTGTCATCCTTCTCGGCAAATACTGTGCTACACTTATAACTACACTTTTGAATTCATTTAGGAGACACTATTATGTCGAGAAGTAGACCAGCATCAAATCCGGTTTCATTCCACAAACACACAAAACAGTATTATGTGACGCGGGGTGGAAAAAGAATCTATCTGGTATCTGACGGGGAAGAGGCCCTTAAAAAATACCACAGGATGGGCCTGGGTTTTGAGCCGGCCCAGCAAGAACTTACACCGCCAGTCGAAATTACTATAAAAGAGTTGGCCAATCGCTTTATAGCAGCTCAGCAGGCAAATTGGCGAAATCCCAAAGCAACACTGAAATGCTACAAAAACTGGCTTGAGCGATTCATAAAAGACCATCCTCGGCTAAAGGTTGCTAACTTTACAGTTGAGAAGTTTGCTCGTTGGAAGCTTTCTTTAAAGGAGCGTGAATACTCCTCTGAATCGATTAATCACTATCTTTCGGCAGTACGGGCAATGTTTACTTTCGCAGAAGAAACCGATATTGTCGAGAAAGCTCCGAAGTTGAGGCGTATAAAAAATGAGTGAATTCCGCAAACAGGCTCAAAGGAAAAACCTTTGTACACGCTGGAGGATATGCGTGATATACTCTCATAACAACTGGTACTAAAAATAGGGGTACTCCACGGCAACCTCAACGTCCTTAACGGCGTCCCGTACGACATCACCGCTAAATACCGTTAAATAACACACAACACTGGTAAAACTTAAAGATTAACGAATTTTTTCCCAACACCGGCTGTTCACAGGCAATTTAACTTAATTTGCCTTTTGCTGCTCGACTTCGGTACGATGATGTTGTGAAAAAACGCTAAAAATCTACTCTACTAACTTGTCAAAGAGTTTGTTTTTCAACTCAAATTGATGTCCTACGCTAACGCAGGCCTTCTCGTTTGACAGTGTCGGTATTTGATGTTAGTATGGGTAATTCTTAGTTGTTATCTAAGCGAGAAAGGCTAAGTATGGAAATAAAATTGAAGTTTCTCGGTGCTGCTCAAAACGTCACCGGCTCCCGGCACATGCTCGAGGCCAATGGCACAAGGCTGCTCATAGACTGCGGACTCTATCAGGAACGGAAGCTGAGGGAAAGAAACTGGGATCCCTTTGTCGTTGAGCCGGATACTATCGATGCGGTTCTCCTTACCCACGCACATCTCGACCACTGTGGGCTGCTGCCGAAACTCGTCAAAGAAGGATTCAAAGGCAAAATATACTGCACGACAGCGACGGCGGAGATTGCACAGATTATACTGCTCGATTCCGCACATATTCAGGAAGAAGATGCAGAATACAAACGCAAACGGCACCAAAAAGAAAACAGAAAAGGCAAATACCCCGAGATTCCGCTTTATACAACAGCCGACGCAGAAGCTTCTCTTCCCTTATTTTCACCGGTCAATTACAGAGAAGCCACACCCCTCGGTGATGGTGTCGAGGCAACATTCTACGATGCCGGTCACGTCCTCGGCTCATCGGTTATAAGAGCAAAGGTGCGCCAAAACACCGATGAGCGAATTATTATATTCTCCGGCGATATGGGCAGGCCGAACAGGCCTATTGTCTGCGACCCGACCGTCTTCGATGAAGCCGATTACGTTCTTATCGAGTCCACCTACGGCGACAGGGTGCATGAGAAGTGTGAAAATGTAAAAAAATCAATTGCGCAGGTCATAAACTCTACAAAACAGGCTGGTGGTAAAATCATCGTACCGAGCTTCGCGCTCGAGCGAACGCAGGAGATTTTATACTATCTCAACGAACTGCTGCTGGCCGGCACCATACCGAAATTGAAGGTTTTTTTAGACAGCCCGATGGCCAATAAAATAACGAAGGTCTTTCAAAAACATCCTGAGATGTATGACCAACAGATGACAGAGCTTATGATTAATCATGAGTCGCCTTTCAGTTTCCCGGGGCTGAAAATGGTTCAGACGACCGCCGAATCAAAATCACTTAACGATATGACGGGGACATTTCTGGTTATAGCCGGCTCCGGTATGTGCACGGGCGGCAGAATTAAACACCACCTTGTCAATTATATTTCCGACCCAAAGAATACGATAATGTTTGTGGGCTATCAGGCGGTCGGGACACTTGGCAGAACAATCGTTGAAGGCCATAAAGAGGTTAGAATACTTGGTGAGAAACGTTCGATAAGAGCAAAAATAGTACAGGTACACGGTTTTTCAGCTCATGCAGACCGCAACGAACTTTTTGACTGGTTAACCAAACTGAAAAAAGCACCTAAAGAAGTATTTGTGGTGCACGGTGAAGCTGAAAGTGCAAAGGCCTTTGGCGACTTCGTCAGGGGAAAAACCGGCTGGAAGGTAACTGTCCCTGCATATCAGGATGAGATAGTGCTCGATTAGTCGATGCAGGTGCAGAGCCGGTTTTAATAAACTCTTTTGTCATTTCTTTCGGACCAAAGTCCAAAAATCTCAATGCAGTCGTCCCTGAGCAGATGAGCGGTTATCTCTATGTTACTTTGGCCAAGCTGTTTCATTTGCGCATTTGAAATAAACAACTCGGAAAACCCGAAGCGTCCGGCGTCTTCTATGTCCGCTCCGTAAACTACTCTGGAAATACGCGCCCAGTGAGAAGCGCTGAAACACATCGGGCAGGGTTCGCAGGTAGAATAAATAACGCAGCCGGACAAATCAATGGTGCCCAATTTTTCGCAGGCCTTCCTGATTGCACAAATCTCGGCGTGGGCGGTGATGTCGGTACTTTCCCAGACGATATTATGCTCACAACTTATTACTTCACCGACTCTAACAATGCAGGCGCCAAAGGGAGTTTGACCTTTTTCAATACCCTGCTTTGCCTTGTTAATCGCAAGAGTCATAAACTTTTCATCTGCTTTTTCATTCATTATCAAAATAACCTTAACATGTTAAAAACTATAATGCAGCAGTCAGCAACGGCTGCGGAGGTTGTGAAGGATGTCCCAATATGCGCCGCGAGCACCTTTTTCGATTGCTTCTGCAAGCCGGATGTTGTCACTGTAGTTGTGGTCCGTTGGAAAATTATCTTCAGTTGGCTGCGGGGCTGTTTCTGTCATTGGTTCGAAAAATCTTTTGTCACCGGCGATTAAATCCCTTACAAGCTCGGCAGGTTTTGGTCCCAGGTGCTGCGATATGTAGAAAGTCGGTTTAAAAAAATCGACCGGGCCGGCGTACTTTCTGCGGATGTCAGGGTTAGTATCGGCCGGGCCTTCGGCGGCCACTATTCGTGCCATTTCAGTTCCGGGATAAATCCTGATGCCAAGCGGTGCACCGGCACAATCAGGGTCGATCTGCTTAATGAATTTGATTGTCTCTTCGATGGTTTCGGGCGTTTCACCGGGGCCGCCCAACAAAAGGTCTATCATAACTTTTATGCCATTGTCACGGCATAAACGGACGGCTGAAGCAAGGTCTTCTTTAAGATGGGGCTGACGATAGATGTTGAGCATTAAAGAGGAGGCCGAATCTCCGGTAAAGTCTATACCGACGCAGCCGGCCTTGCTCATAGCCTCGGCAAGTGAGGTATCAAAAGGCACCGTCGCCATATATGTGTACCATTTGAGTCGTTTGCCGAGTGAGCGAGCAATCAACTCCTCGCAGACAGCGTGGGCATGGTCCGACGGGATGTTGAACTCAGAATCGCACAAATGCAATACATCTATTCCTTTGGCCAGCAGCGTCTCGGCTTCATCTGCAACTTCTGCAGGGCTGCGCAATCTAAGTTCGGCACCTTTGGCGAGAGGGTCGGCGCAATAAATGCAGCGGCGGTTACATCCACGTTTGGTCTCCAGGCCGATTTGTCCGCCTTTTTTGAAATAAGCAGGATTGTCAATCGCATCCCGGCCGGTAGCCAAAGAAATAGATTTGGGCCAGGCGGGCCGATTGCTGTGAAGCGTCCCGTTTCTTCGCCAAATCAATCCGGCAACGTCCTCAAACCTACAGGAACCTCGCAGTTGTTCGATAAGAGCAACGACGGCCTGCTCCCCGTCACCACGAATTCCAAAATCGGCACCGGTATATTCGATAATGCGCTCGGCAAAGATGGAAAAACCAACACCGCCAATTACAATTGGAGCATCGGTCAAGCTGTGTATTGCACTTACAATCCGGCAAAGGTCGCCGACGAACCACCTGGCACTGGGCCAGAAACAATCGTCCACATTGCGAAATGAAATGCCTGCCAACTCAGGACTATTTTGTTGCAAATAGTTCTGCAATTGGACGGCCGGCTTGTCGCAGAAACATAAATCGACAATATCCACATCGATTTCGGCGCTTCTGACAGCACCGGATATATAGTCAAGAGCAACAGGAGCTATCGGGGGAACCATCCTGTTTGTATTTATAAGCGTCAACATCTGCTAACGATTATAACCGCATTAAAAAATTGTGCAAGAATCTCAGGACAAAATGGTAATGGCTTTTCTTCAAAACTTGGTGGTTTTATTTTGACAGACACAAACCGTCCGCTTACACTAAGCGTGGTTCCTCAGTTTTTTACAAAGGAACCTTCGATATAAAAAAAAAACAACAAAATTCAATTGCATTACGTATTCACAGGAGGTTGCAATGGCAAATAACCGGCCAATTACCCGTCGAAATTTCATTAAAGGTGCGCTGGCAGCAACCGGCGCATTTTTCGTAGTGCCGCGGCACGTTCTGGGCGGGACGGGATATACGCCTCCCAGCGAGATGATTACCCACGCAATAATAGGTGTCGGCAGTATGGGTCGTGGGCACATCAAATACGTTCAGGAAGACACCCAGGGCAGACTCCTTGCGGTCTGTGACGTTGATGACGAGCACCTTGCCAAAGCCCTGGCCAAAGCCGGCCAAGGCTGTAAAGGCTACAAGGACTTTCGGGAAGTTCTTGACCGCAGCGATATCGATGTTGTTCATATTGTTACGCCTCCGCACTGGCATGCGCCGATGGCTATCGCCGCAGCCCAGGCGGGCAAGGACATCTGGTGTGAAAAGCCAATGACCCGAACAATCGGCGAAGGGCAGAAAGTCGTCGAGTCCGTGCAGAGAAACGCCCGGATGTTCCGCCTTAACACGTGGTTCAGGTTTCGGGCAAAATTCTACGGTATGGAAACAACAGTCAGGCCCATCAAGAAGCTGGTTGACAGCGGGATGCTCGGCTGGCCGTTAAAGGTTACTATCAGCGGCATTACCGGCTTTGCCTGGAAACTGGGCATGTGGGCCGGAAAAACTAATCTGACGCCTGAGCCGATACCCAACCATCTGGATTACAATATGTGGCTTGGTCCGGCCCCGTTTAAGCCCTATCATCCGCATCGAGTGCACCACTCGTTCCGCGGATACTGGGATTATGACGGCGGCGGGCTTGGTGATATGGGACAGCACTACCTTGACCCCATCCAGTATATCCTCGGCAAGGACGAGACAAGCCCAATTGAAATCGAAGCAGACAGCCCGCAGCAGCATCCGGACGCCGCTGCCGCCTGGCGGCGAGTTCGCCTCAAATACGCCGACGGCTGTGAAATCATTCTCGACGGTGAAGATAAAGACAAAAATGCAGCGTTCATCGAAGGACTCGGAGGAAAGTTATATAAAGGGTTCGAGTCCGACATCCCCAATATCAAAGAAAGAGTGGTAGCACTTCCAGGGCCTGAACCTCAATTAGGGGACTTTAACGAGGCGGTAAAAACCCGACGCAAGTTCGCATTGAATGAAGCAAATGGACATCGTTCCTGCACCCTTGTCAATCTTAGCGTGATAGCTGTGCGTCTGGGGAGAAAGCTTCGCTTTGACCCGGACAAACAGCGGTTTATCGGTGATGAACAGGCCAATCGCCTGATTGAGCAGCCGATGCGCGCACCGTGGCACCTGTAGAAGTTCATTGATGAAAAGCAGAATTATGTTTCAATAACCAAAATATTATTTCGGATAATCCAAAAAACAGAAAAGAGACGGATAAATGAAACAAGTCAAGAGCATATTTTTAAAGATAACAGCGGTTCTTCTAATATTGACAACTCTTGCGGGCTGTTCCCAGATGCTCAGAGAGTTTGAGACAAAATCTACGGTGACCTCTGTGGTTGCCCGGATGCCTGCTAAAAGTTCGATTGAGAGAGACAGGCTTATTGCCAAAGTGGTAAGACTGGGCCCGGCGGGCACAAGAGAGATTTGCAAAATGCTCGTTGCGCCCGGCGACGGCAACGACATCAAAGCCTGGTACGCATTGAGTGGTATGACGATGTATGTTACCCGCCCGGGTGCCGAGACAGAGCGGAGAATGTATTCCGGGGCTGTTATTGAGACACTGCAGACAAATATAGACGATGAGGTAAAGGCGTTTCTGATTCGTCAACTTCAACTGGCAGGCAGGAATGAAAGTATTACCATTCTGGCAGAGTTTCTCGGTGATAAAAGACTTTGTGAGCCGGCAACTCAGGCGCTGCTTGCGATTCGCACGCCCGCTGCGGAGTTGGTGCTCTTAAGAGCCCTCGCATCGACAGACCGGGCCAATCGAGTCACCATTATCAAGGCTCTTGGTGAATTACGCTGCAAGGCAGCGGCAAAAGAACTTATTAAGTATGCGGCCAGCAGAGATACTGATACTCGCCGAACGGCGTTGTATGCCGTTGCCAATATTGGAGATGCTTCGGCTATTGATGTATTGGCCGAAGCCGCACAGGCGACATCCAGCTACGAAAGAGCCGGGGCAACCTCGTTATATCTGCTGTTAGCACGGCGATTTGCCGAGGCAGGACAAAAACAACAGTGTATAAAAATTTGCAGCAACCTGATTAAAACCCGCACGGACCAACGTGAAAACAATGTTCAGCTCGCAGCGTTTAATACACTTGTATCGGTGATAGGCCAGGACGGCCTTGAGGCTATCGAGGATGACCAGGTACGCGAGCAGGTGGCCAAATACATCGAAACCAAAAGTCTGCCTAAGGAGGATGGCTTTGTGTCATTGTTCAACGGAAAAGACCTGACGGGCTGGAAGAGACACGAAGGGCTTCCCGGCCACGGCCTTGCGGGAAAGTGGACGGTTGAAGACGGTGCAATCGTGGGTGTGCAGGACCCGCCCGGAGAAGGGGGTTTTCTTTCAACTTTGAAAAAGTTTCAGGATTTCGAATTAAGGTTAGAGACAAAAATCGACTGGCCTTTCGACAGCGGGGTGTTTTTGCGCGTCGGGCCGGACGGCAAAAGCCACCAGGTAACTCTTGACTATCGGCCGGGAGGGGAAATTGGCGGAATCTACCTGCCGTGGACACAGGGCTTTGTGCACCATTGCCCCGAAGGCGTCAAGCACTTCAGGAAAAATGAATGGAACCATATTAAAATCATCTGCCAAGGAGAGCCAGCTCAAATCCGTGTCTGGCTCAACGGAGTTCTCATCACAAATTTTCAACATACAGCAGAGATCACATCGGGTGTCGGCCAAGAGGGAACTATATGCCTGCAGATTCATCCGGGCCAGGAAGGGTATGAAAAAAGCAGGGCGATGTTTCGGAACATATTCATCAGAGAAATTCAGCGTGAAAAGAAGGTCAATGTCTTGACTGAACAGGAAAAGGCTGAAGATTTTGCGTTATTGTTCAACGGAAAAGACCTGAGCGGCTGGACGGGCAACACAAAGGGCTATGCCGTCGAAGACGGCAGAATAGTTGTTCTCGAACATACCGGCGGCAATCTGTACACGCAGAAGGAATATAGTAACTTTGTACTTCGCTTCGAGTTCAAACTAACTCCCGGTGCGAACAATGGGCTTGGGATTCGTGCGCCATTGTCGGGCGATGCGGCGTATGTGGGTATGGAGCTTCAGATTCTTGATGACACAGCCGACAAATATAAAAACCTCAAGCCCTACCAGTATCACGGCTCTATTTACGGCGTAGTCGCCGCCAAGCGCGGACATCTAAAACCCGTCGGTCAGTGGAATTTTGAAGAAGTCATCGCCAACGACCGACAGATTACCGTCAATCTCAATGGTGTAACAATCGTCGATGCGGACATCGACAAGACCGCTACGCCTGCGACAATAGACGGTAGAAACCATCCCGGGCTTAAACGCGACAAGGGTCATATCGGCTTTTTGGGCCATGGCGACCGTTTGGAGTTTCGCAATATCCGCATCAGGGAATTAAAATAATCCGCAGAACAATATGTCGCCGCCTGGTACAGAAGAAGGCCTTGAAAAAATATAATATGTGTTAAAAAAATTCGGTTGCTGTTTATGACTTCTTCCTGCGGCTTGCAATATAACTGAGCAATATACCCAACTCGAACAGCAGATACAGAGGCACCCCAAGCGTTATCTGAGATATTACATCAGGCGGAGTAGCCATTGCTGCAACAACAAAAACGCCGAGCAAAACATATTTTCTCGAATTCCGCAGAGCGCGGATAGAAACCAGACCTGTCTTGTTTAAAAAGAAAATAGCTATCGGAGTCTGAAAACCAATACCGAAAACAAGCATCAAAGAAGTTATAAATGATATGTACTTTTGAAATGTCCAATTAGGTGCAATGTCAATTATTTCGCCGAATTTCTTAAAGAAAGCAAGCGAAATGCGAGCGACGATGAAAAGGAAAAACAGTGCCCCCAACACAAATAATGTGGCAGAAAAAGGTACAGCAAGGTGTACATATCGTTTTTCGCTAGTATAAAGTCCAGCAGAGATAAACATCCATAAGTGATAGAATACCCAGGGGGACGATATGATAAGGCCCGCAATCAATGATATTTTCATATACCCGACAAAAGCATCTGCAGGTGCAAGCGCAACAAGAGGTTTATCAGGCATCAAAGTATTATATGGTGTTTGTATAAAGGATATTATTCGTGTTCCAAAACAAAAACTGATGATGGTACCAATAACCAATCCCGTCAGAGCATAAACTAACCGCGTTCGCAATTCTTCGAGGTGGTCACCTAAGCTCATACTGGAATTAAAGAGGTCATTTTTCTTGCTGGTATCGCCCATCTGAATCAATTGATTATTGATTATTGATTATAGTTAGAATTATCCCTTATCAATAATCACTGGTTTTTGGTGTCGGAGTCGCTCAGCCCCGTTGCATCCCTGGCCTCTTTTACCACGTCATCCTTGATTTCTTTGACTTCGTTTTCCAATTCGTCCTTAGTTTCTTTGGCCTCATGAACGCCCTTTTTAAATTCAGTCAGACTCTTGCCTACGCTGCGGGCAATTTCAGGCAGCCGTCTGCCGAATATTAGCAGAGCAACGACGAGGATAACAATCCACTCCCACCCACCTGGAATTCCGCCCCATGCTACGATATACTGCATATATTCAGTCATTTCAGTCTCCTTTTCTCTTTAGCGGTATTGTAAATCCATCCACCCTGCTTGTCAATGAATAAGGCCCTGCTAAATTTTCAATATTGACAGAAATACCGCCAAAAACTATAATCTGTTTTAGTTTACCGGTCAAGTAAATTGTCTTTATTGAGTTGAATATGGTTTTAGTTCCGCCCCGGGCGAGACATTTTGAAACTGTTATAAGTATCTGCATTTTGACGGTTCTTACACTTATCGGCCTTGGAGTGTTCATAAAACAATTCTACGTTACACAAGGCGATGTTGATATAGACGCCACAACCGCAGAGTTATCGTCAGAAAAACCGGCTGATTCATCTTTCACCGGTCAAATTGATTTAGGCCGTCTGGCGCCCGCCGGATTCGATAAACTGTTAAAAACCGAGGTCTATGACGCTGACACTCTTTACGAAAAAATTAACGGCAAGGCACCTTTTTATACCGAATCGGGTTTTGAGAAATTATCCACTCAGCGATTTGTAAGTAAAGCCGACGACGGCCTCTGGGCAGAACTCTATCTGTTTGATATGGCTACTGCAAGGAATGCCTTTTCCGTTTACAGCAGGCAAAAAAGACCCGATGCAGAAAGCTTCGCACTTTTGAATTCACCCTTCGGTTACAGAACTGAAAACGCATTATACTTTGTAAGCGGGCAACACTATATTGAACTGGTCGGCTCGATTGAATCGGATGAATTATTCAAGGCGATAATAGCAATCGCACAGAAAGTTGGGGCTGATTCAGAAGCTGGCTATGCGCCAATTACCGAGCTTGAGTTATTCGGCGGCGAAGGTCTGGTTGCAGGCAGCGAGAAATTATATCTGACAAAAGCCTTTGGCTTTGAAGAATTGACCGATACCTTTACGGCACAATATAAAATCGACGGCGAAGCCGTTACCGTATTCTTCAGTAAACGCTCCGATGAACAGGCGGCAAAAAATCTGGCTGACAGTTATTATAAGTTTCTTATTGATAACGGCGCGAAAAAGAAAGAATCCGGTTGGCCTTCTGATAACGGCAGAGTTGTGGATTTTTACGATTTCATAGAAATCGTTTTCAGCACAGGGCCATATACAGCCGGTGCACATCAGGCGGAAAATACACAAGTAGCTGTAAAAGCAGCGGTAATGTTAAATGCTAAACTTGAAGGGCCGGACAAAAAGTGAATCAGGAAAAAGATGAAAATCTGACGCGGCGAAAGTTTCTTGTACGGGCTGCCAAGGCGGGACTTTCTATTGCCGCAGCAGCCGCAGTTTCATCAAGTCTTTATGATAATAAAGGCCCGGGGGTTTCTGCCGAAAGAGACCGACAGGTACAACTGCCTGATTTTTCCATACCGTACATAGACGGACAAACTATCAGTATCGTCCGGGGCCCTGACAGAAAGAAAACTGTCAATAAAGCGATAGAACTTCTCGGCGGAATTGGGCGGTTCGTCATAAAGGGTGACATTGTTGTAATAAAACCTAATGTTGCATTTGCGAGCCCGCCGATGCTGGGCGCTACGACCCGGCCTGAACTGGTTGGCGAGGTGGTTCGGCTGTGCTACAAAGCCGGCGCAAAGAAAGTGTATGTTGCCGACAACCCAATCAACGACCCAACAAGTTGTTTTACGTTAAGCGGTATAGGCAAGGCTGCAAGTGCAGCCGGAGCAAAAGTCATACTGCCAAAGAACCATTTATTCAAAAACACAACACTTGCCGGCGGTAAACTAATTAAGGATTGGCCTGTTTTTTACGGACCTTTTGAAACGGCGGATAAAGTCATTGGCATCGCTCCGGTTAAGGACCATCACAGAAGCGGCGCATCAATGACAATGAAAAACTTCTATGGCCTCCTGGGCGGACGCCGCAATATTTTTCATCAGGATATTAACACTATCATCACCGAGCTTTCAATGATGGTAAAACCGACGCTGGTAATACTGGACGGCACCGAAGTTATGATGACCAACGGCCCGACTGGCGGCTCGGTTTCGGATTTAAGATGGGCAAATACACTAATCGCAAGCACAGATATGGTAGCGGCCGATTCCTATGGCTGCGGGCTCTTGGATTTGAAGGTCCCGGACCTGCCTTACCTTGCCAGAGCACAAACATTCGGCGCCGGAACTACAGATTACCAGTTACTAAAACCAAAATTCGCTACGGTAACCTAAAAACGCAAATTATGAAAATTGTACAGACAAGACGAATAAGCCAGGCTTTCTTCCTTGCGATGTTTGTCTGGTTCTGCATTGTCAGCACTATAGGCGAGAAGTTCTGGCAATTGCGGGGTTGGCCGGTCAACTGGTTTTTAAATCTTGACCCACTTCTCGCTCTCGGGACGATATTAACTACGCATACACTTTACCGGCCGCTGTTGTGGGCACTGGCTACTGTTATATTAACGATTATATTCGGGCGTTTCTTCTGCGGCTGGGTCTGTCCTTTCGGCTCAATACATCACTTTGTGGGCTTTCTGGGCAATAGAAAGAAAACAGCAGCACAAAAAATCCGTCTCAATAAATACCGAAAGGCCCAGTGCATAAAATACCTGGTTCTGGTGGTATTGCTTGGTATGGCTGCGTTTCCATCAATCAGGGCAACTCTGCAGACCGGTTTGCTTGACCCGATACCGCTTCTAACGCGTTCGGTCAACCTTCTTCTGCTGCCAATCACCGACAAAGCTGCCAACTTTATCTCGGTAAAGGGACGCTTCTATGAGGGGGCATGGCTGGTCTTTGTGATATTTCTCTCGGCGGTTCTGCTTAACCTGGCAATACCAAGATTTTACTGCAGGTTCATCTGTCCGCTGGGTGCACTGTTCGGTGTAATTGGCAGATTTGCACTCTGGCGAATCGGCAAAAATCAGAACGAGTGCAGCAATTGCAAATTGTGCGAGAAGGCCTGTGAAGGCGGCTGTGAGCCGGCCGGCAGTATCAGAATAAGCGAATGCGTGCTCTGCTTTAACTGCCGAGAAGATTGCAAGGATGAGCTAATAAATTACCAGACGCAAAAATCTCTGGCGGTGGAAGTAACAGACCCCGATATCTCCCGCAGGGGATTTGTCCTTTCATTGGCAAGTGGTATTTTTGCCGTCCCGGCCGTGGGCCTCAGCAAAAAACTCGGCAGCAACTGGTACCATAAAGCCATTCGGCCGCCGGGAGCAATCGCTGAAAGCCAATTCCTAAAAAGGTGCATCAAGTGCAGTCAGTGTATGCGCATCTGTCCTACTAACGTGATTCAGCCCGGCGGTATCGAAGGAGGACTGGAAAACCTCTGGACACCCGTATTGAACAACCGAATCGGTTCAAGCGGCTGCCAGTATAACTGCGTGGCCTGCGGGCAGATTTGTCCGACCTCGGCCATCAGGCCAATTACGCAAACTGAAAAACACGGCCTTGGCGAATTTGCCGAAGCCGGACCGATAAAACTCGGAACCGCCTTTGTCGACCGCAACAGATGCCTGCCCTGGGCGATGGATAAGCCCTGTATCGTCTGCCAGGAAAACTGCCCGGTAAGTCCCAAGGCAATCTATACACAAGAGTATTTCAATACGGTAAGAGAGGGCACTTTTACCGTAAAAAAAGCCACGGGCAAAACGATAGAGACCGTAGAAACAAATCTTTTGCTTGACAAATTCGCTACCGGTGATTATTATTGTACTAATAATAAAGGTGAACGCAGGAAGATCACAGCAAATACCGAAAATACTATCATCGTTTCGAACAATGAACATTTCCGTGAAGTACCTGCTGTAAACAGTAAAATTGAGGTTCAAATTCGGCTGCAAAAACCATATATTGATATTGAAAAGTGTATCGGCTGTGGAATATGTGAACACGAATGCCCTGTCAGCGGTAAAAAAGCAATAAGGGTTTCCGCTGAAGGCGAAACAAGAAGCACTGACAGAAAGTTGTTGCTTAAAAATTAATTCCATTTAGAGGGTAATAACGATGAAAGAAAAAAACAAAATCGACAGAAGAAATTTTCTAAAAACTGTTGGGGCGGCGGGTTTTGGGTCGGTCATTGCTTCTAAGCAGATAAAAGCAGACACTGTTGAGCCGAACAAAACAGACCCAAACGCCTCAGGAAAAGAACAAAAACCCAAACTGCCGCAGGTGCAGAAACGAAAATTCGGCAAAACCGGGATTGAAGTGCCCATCTTGTCTTTTGGTGCAATGTTCGACATCGTTGAAAACCAAATCATCTTAAAAAAATGCATCGAGTGGGGTATTACCTACTGGGACACAGCCAACAGCTATTCAAACGGCAACAGTGAACTGGGCATAGGTAATTTCCTCAAAAAGAACCCGCAGGAAAGAAAGAAGCTTTTCATTGTCACCAAGGCATCTGGCGCAAGAAAGAAACCGACGCCCCAGGCTGTTGTCGAAGCTGTAGAAGAGCGCCTTCAAACATCCCTGAAAAGAATGAATACCAAGTACGTCGATTTGTACTACGGTGTTCACGGCCTTAATGACCCTGTACAGTTGACGGATGAATTGAAGAAATGGGCCGAAAGCGCAAAGAAACGCAAGCTGATTCGATTTTTTGGCTTCAGTACCCACTCGAATATGGCTGAATGTCTCCAGGCCGCAGCCAGACTGGACTGGATTGATGCGATAATGCCAAAATACAATTTCCGATATATGCAGGATGAAAAAATGCTGGCGGCCGTTGAGGCCTGCCATAAAAAAGGCATCGCTCTTATCGCTATGAAGGCCCTTGGCAAAAGAATCAAAGGCGGGCAAAACGAAGAAGACAAAAAGCTCATCAAGCATTTTATGCAGGGCGGTTTCACAGACAGCCAGGCAAAGATAAGAGCGGCGTTGAATGATAACAAATTCTGTTCGGCCTGCGTTACGATGAAGACCATTGCTACTTTAACTGAAAACGCCTCCGGAGTGCTGGAGAAAACCAAACTTACCGATGCGGATATGGAAGCTCTCAGTAAATATGCCAAAGCGACTTGCAGCGGTTATTGTGCTGGCTGTGCGAATATCTGCGACTCTGCTCTGCCGAACGTCCCTTATGTCAGCGATATTATGCGGTACCTGATGTACTACAACAGTTACGGCGATGAGGAAAAGGCAAAACAGCTCTTCGCTCAGATTCCTGGCAAGATAAGGAGCAAGTTGCTCCGCACGGATTACAGCACTGCAGAAGCCCGCTGCCCGCAGCATATACCGATAGGAAAACTTATGGCAGAAGCTGTCAGTAAGCTGGCCTAAGGGCTGTTTCTAAGAAAGCAAAAACCTGACAGGCAAAAAATGTGTGCTTTTTTAAGGACATAACTGCTTGCTTGGAAGGGGTTTACGCAAATAAAGCGTGATTTTTCTTGCCTTAGACCACCCCTTTCTGCTATAATAATACTTAGTAATAGAAGGATGAATCAGGGGTGCTAAGGTAAGATGAAAAAGTTTTATTACGAAAAGTGGGTTCCTTTTATATTTAATAAAAGGCGTATTTTAATTCTGGCTATCGCCAGTTACATCGCTTTGTGTTAGAATTCATTTGAGTTTTCAGATTTTAAAGCCGTCCGTCTTCGGGCGGCTTTTTTTATGTGCAAAAGACTTGTTAAACATTTGACACATCCAAAGCAGCAAATTAAGCTTATGCAAAACAAAATGGGAATCTTAATTAAAGGTTTAGAAAATGATAATAGTTACCGGCGGAGCGGGGTTTATCGGCTCGGCATTAATAGCGGCACTGAACAGCCGCCGAATTAATAACATTTTCGTTGTGGACGAACTCACCGGCGATGAGGTGAAGAACATACCAAAAGAAAAACAAAACAGCATAGGTGAAAAATGGAAAAACCTGCAAAATCTCTCCTTCACTGACTACGCACATAAGGACGACTTCTTGGAAAAGGTTGTCGAAAAAAGGTTAATCCCTCCCGTCGAGGCGGTTCTGCATATGGGCGCCTGTTCAAGCACAACAGAAACAAACGCCGCATACCTTAAAACAAACAACTACGAATACACCAGGGTACTGGCCCAATGGGCAACCGAAGCCGATGTCCGATTTATCTATGCATCGAGTGCAGCCACATACGGGGACGGCTCAGAGAGCTTCAGTGACGATGAAGAGAAAATTGACATGCTCAAACCGTTGAATCTGTACGGCTACTCGAAGCAGCTCTTTGACCTGTGGGCGAAGGATACCGGCCTGCTGAAGAAAAGCGTCGGACTGAAATACTTCAACGTCTTTGGACCAAATGAATATCACAAGGGCAATATGCGGAGCTTTATCTTAAAAGCCTTCGAACAAATAAAAGCGACCGGCAGGGTCGGATTGTTCAAATCGCACAATCCCCAATACACAGACGGCGAATACGTACGTGATTTTATTTATGTCAAGGACGCCGTCGATATGACACTTTTCTTTTTGGACAATCCTGAAATTTGCGGCCTGTTCAATATCGGCACCGGCAGGGCACGTTCCTGGAACGATTTGGTAAAAGCAACTTTCGCCGCTATGGGCAAAGAGCCGAATATCGATTATATCGAAATGCCCGATTCGATTCGTAACCAGTATCAATATTTTACACAGGCCGAAATGTCCAAACTCCGCAACGCCGGCTACGCCCAAAAAACAATTCCTCTCGAAGATGCAATAAAAGACTACGTCCAAAACTACCTGCAGAAAGATGGTTACTTAATTGGTATTTAGCTGCTGTTATTTTCTCAAGTGAGGCTCCTTTGCCATTTACACCATATCATTTTGGGCCGAGCGGCTTTATCGCCCTGACGCTGCGCAGGTGGATTGATATACCCGTCTTCATACTGGCTAACGTCATAGTTGACATCGAAGTGCTGGTCATAGGGCTGCTCGGCCTTGGTTGGCCCTGTCATCGGTATTGTCATACGCTGTTGTTCGGGGCAGTGGCCGGCACCGTATGGGGGTCTTTAGCTTATAAGGCAAAACCGGCCTTGAAGTGGGCAATGCAGCAGCTTCGCATACCTTATAAAACCAATTTCTGGAAAATGGTCGTCTCCGGTATTCTCGGCGTATGGCTCCACGTTTTTATCGATGCAATTTACCACTGGGACGTGCGGATATTCTGGCCGAGCAGGGCAAAACCACTATTCGGCCTGGTAAGTCGGGGACAGGTAAAAATTATCTGCCTTGCCCTCTTTGTTGCTGCTGTTATCCTCTACGCAATTGCTGTGAAATCATACATTAAACAAAACAAACCCAAAGAATAATCGTTTGCCCGCAGCGTATATTTGCCGAACTGGTGGTTGCTTGTTCTTTGTTTATGCCTTATAATCTGCGTTTGAAACATATTAATTTGCAGAGAGAAATATATGACAGCTAAAATCGCAGAACAAATTAAGGCTTTGAAGCGAGGCACGATTGATATATACACCGAGGAGGAACTAATTGAAAAACTGACCGAGGCGGCTGGAAATGGCCGACAGTTGCGAATCAAATTAGGCCTTGACCCGACCAGTCCAGATATACATATGGGCCATACGGTGGTGCTGCGGAAGATGCGCCAGTTCCAGTACCTCGGCCACAAGGCGGTCCTTATCATCGGCGACTACACCGCGCTAATCGGCGACCCTTCCGGCCAAAATACCACCCGCCCAATGCTCTCCGGCAAGCAGATAGAAAAAAACGCAAAAACATATCTCGACCAGGCCGGCAAAATCCTGGATACTTCCGACGATAAACTGGAAATGAGACATAACAGTGAATGGCTGGCGGAGCTGAACCTGGCTGATATTATTAAACTGACAAGCAATATGACTGTCGCCCGTATGTTAGAGAGGGACACTTTTGAGCTGCGGCACAAAAAAGGCGACCCTATCGGCATACATGAATTTCTGTACCCGCTGATGCAGGGCTATGACTCGGTTATGATAAAGAGCGACGTCGAATTGGGTGGGACCGACCAGACCTTTAATAATCTGGTCGGCAGAGACCTGCAGCGAGATGACGGCCAAAAACCACAGGTTGTAATTACTATGCCAATCCTTGTCGGCCTGGACGGCAGGGAAAAAATGAGCAAATCGAAAGGCAATTACATCGGTGTTACCGATGAGCCGCCCGATATGTTCGGAAAGGTTATGAGCATCTCCGATTGTTTAATGGAAAATTACTTTACACTTCTGACCGATTTGTCAGATGAGAAAATAGCCGAACTTGTCAACCCCGAAAAAACACATCCTAAAGAGGCAAAGGTTTTGCTGGGCAAAATGCTTGTTGAGCAGTTTTATGACAAGGTCTCTGCCGAGTCGGCCGCCGAACAGTTCGAGAAGGTATTCGCAAAAGGCCAGCAGCCCGATGTTATGCCGGAAATTAAAATGTCTGCTCAACCTATTTCTGCAAGTTCGTTTGTCCTGTCTTGTGGACTCGTATCATCAGGCAGTCAAGCAAAAAGAATGATAAAGCAAGCCGCTGTGCGTATTGACGGCGAAAAAATCGCCGACCCCAACGCAGAAATTACACCGGCCGATGGTATGGTCGTTCAGGTCGGCAAAAGAAAATTCGCCCGATTAAAAGTTAAATAAAATTATGAAACTGCCAAAACTTGAAAAACCTGATAAGTATGTCGGCCTCTATGTCTTTGACTTTGGTGAGCACACGGGCGTGGGCTTTACCGCCGAAGAGGTGGCTGAGCTTCTGGAAAGTGAAAAATACAAAGACGGCAAGGTCTATAAAATCCACAAAGCCTATCCCGACGGCCGGCTTGAACTAAAAGGCCTCCCTAAAGAGACTTTCCAGTTAGAGGCAGGGATGTTCTTTTACTCAAATAACATCGAAACTGCAAGAAAGTATTTTAAGGAACTCGTTAATCTTGCTGTCAAGACCGCCCCGCCCTGCAGGGCAAAGGTGCATTTAGCTAAGTACAAAGACGATAAATTTGCACTGGCCGTTATCTATCCCGCCGAGTTCGACGATGAAATAAGTTCCTGGCTTCTCGACGGTGAGTATATAACCGCCGGCGCAGCAGAAGGTGGCACAGCAGCGGTACAAAGATATTATGACTCCGGGCCGAAAATCCTGGACAGGCATCAATTATTCGCCAGAGACGAATTGATAAGCCGTACCGGCCAAGAACTTTTAGCAAACTTAAAATCGGCAGTACAAAGATAGTTTCGTAAAGTATGAAACGATAATAAAATGGCTGCTCGCACTAAAACAAGCTCATTTCTCGGTTCGCTTGCAGGCGGGATTGTGTCACTCTTTGGCAAAGGCCGCAGAAAACCTTCGGTTAACGATTTGAGGCAAGCCGAGTTTAAAACCAGTACTCAGCGGATGGGGATTCGATTCACAAAAAAAATTCGAGATGTTTTTCGGTTCAAATGGCTTAGAAAAATTTAGTTCAGTATTTGCTTTTTAACTATTGGGGTTTTTTATGTCTGACCTTAATATAGAACCTGCCCCGGGCAAGGAACCTGAGCTTAGTGAAAATGCCGTAACCGTGCTGCAAAGCCGTTATCTTATCAAAGATGAGAATGGAAAATGCATTGAAACACCGGCGCAGCTTTTCAGCAGAGTTGCAAAAACCGCAGCCGAAGCCGAAGTCAAATATAAACCCGAGGCCGGCGAAATCGAAAAATGGCATAGAAGATTCTACGACCTTTTGGCGTCACTGAAGTTTCTGCCGAACTCACCTGCACTTATGAATGCCAACCGCCCCGGCGGAATGCTCAGCGCCTGTTTTGTGCTGCCGATTGAAGACAGCATAGAAGCGATATTCGAAACGATTAAGCAAACGGCCCTTATTCAAAAAGCCGGCGGTGGAACGGGATTTTCATTCGACAAGTTAAGACCCACCGGCGACCGCGTCGCCTCGTCCGGCGGAACAACATCAGGGCCTATCAGTTTCTGGCGGGTCTTCTCCGAGGCCACAAACGCAATTCAACAGGGTGCCTTCCGCCGTGGGGCAAATATGGGCATGATGAGTGTCGAGCATCCCGATATACTGAAATTTCTGCACGCAAAGCAAAACCTAAAAGTCTTTACCAATTTCAATATCTCGGTAAAAATCCGCGATGACTGGATGCGGCAGGTACTCGAATCGGGCAAAACACTGCACATCGTAAAAAATCCACGCACCCGGCAGCGGTATCTGCTGCCGCTCCAGCTTGATATTGCAAGCTACACTATAAACGATTTGACGAAGCTGGCTAAGAAATCGGAATCATCCGTCCCAACGGGCAAATTCTACACTGTAGGTGATATCTGGAAAACGATAGTCAACTGCGCCCATAAAAGCGCAGAGCCGGGCATAGTCTTTATCGACCGAATCAACCGTGACAATCCGACACCTTCATTAGGCCCCATCGAAGCAACCAATCCGTGCGGTGAGCAGCCTTTACTCGCCTTTGAGGCTTGCACCCTGGGTAGCATCAATCTTACCAAATTCGTAAAAACCGCCGATGGCAAAACTGATATGGATTTCAAAGCGCTGGCTGCGGCCATTAAGCTGGCGGTAAGGTTTTTGGACAACATCCTCGATGCCTGCAACTACCCTGTCAGGGACACCGTGCGCCTTGCACAGGCAAACCGCAAAATCGGACTGGGCGTTATGGGCTTTGCCGACTGCCTGTTCCTGCTCGGCATCCCTTATGATTCATATCAGGGTATTGAATTCGGTACCGAACTTATGAAATTTATTAACGACAAAGCGCATCAGGCCAGCAGTGAACTTGCCGATTCGCGAGGGCCTTTCCCAAATTGGAATGATAGTATCTGGCGAACCAAAAGGGCCAAAAAAGTCCGCAACGCCTCTATTACATGCGTGGCCCCGACCGGCACAATCAGCATTATCGCGGACTGCTCAAGCGGAATCGAGCCGGCCTATTCGCCGTTGTTCGTTCGGCAGATACTGGGCGGTACAAAAATGCTGCACATAAATCCGGTCTTCAAACAAATCACCGAAAAGAAAGGCCTCTACAGCAAAGAACTCGAACAGCAAATCGCCAGGGCCGGCAGTATTCAAAAAATCTCACAATTCCCCGCCGCAATCCACAAAGTTTTCAAGTGCGCCTACGACATAAAACCCGAATGGCACATCCGAATGCAGGCCGCCTTTCAAAGGCACTGCGACGCAGCGGTTAGCAAAACAATTAACTTCCGCGAAAAAGCCACCACAGCCGAAGTGGACAAGGCTTATAAGATGGCCTATGAGCTTGGCTGTAAAGGCATTACGATTTACCGCCGCTCCACCCGAAAGCACGAGCCGATGACACTCGATTAATCGATCATTGGGAAAGACATAAAAATATCAATGATTTGCTTTTTGGCTAAAGTAACTATCGCAAAATTGCCGATACAACAGCATAAATAATGGAATTTTCTCCCCTCCGGGAAACATCGAGCAAGCCAATGTTGCTCGATGTTTTCTTTTTAAAATGATTGTACCGGTTTTGTCGAAATTACCGCTTGTAACAGCACGTTAAGATTATTGCAAAATCGCTGTGGAAGCTTAAAAGCCTTTTCCGCAGCATTTTTTGTACTTTTTTCCACTGCCGCACGGGCACGGGTCATTTCGGCCGACTTTGGGTTGTTCCAGTTTGATTTGCTTTACTTTTTGCTCGCCCTGCGGGGCCTGTGCAGCCGCACGCTGACGCTCAGCCATAGCAAATTGGCCTACCTCATCGTGGGCCGTCTGGCTCACATTCCAAACGCTCCTGGCCCTGGAGCCGGATTCGAGACGGACCTTAAAAATAATATCCGTAACACGGTCCTCGATGGTTTCGAGCATATCGTCAAACATCCGAAAACCTTCACGTTTATATTCGGTCTTGGGGTCCTTTTCTGCAAAGGAACGCATCCAGATACTGTCTTTCAGGTGGTCCATATTGCGAAGCTGGTCCTTCCACGTGCTGTCGTAAACCTGAAGAAGCACATATTTTTCAAGGTCGGTAAGTTCTGTTCGAAGAAACTCTCTTGCCAGTTCAGAGAGTATGTCTTTGCGCTGCGGGCCTTCGCCGATTGTCTCTTCGGTCAAAGAGCTGTCGAACCGCTCATTGGCCCAGCTTACTAATTCAGCAGTATTGAGCGCAGCAATTTTCTCTTCGAGCTCTTTATCCAGTCGGCCGTTGTTAAAGCTTTCGCTCAGTTCGAGAAGCTGTTTGTTCAAAACCCTGGGCTTGGCATTTTGTATCTGCTCAATTGAAAAGTCCTCGTTATATTTTTTCCTCGCCCACTGAGCCAGCGCCTCAAAGGCATACACATTAGACCCCTGTGGGCCGTAAACCATATTCATTGCAAACTCGACCGGATACTCAATCTCTCTTTGTGTATACCTGGCGGTGGTCTCTTCGCAAAGTTTCTGATGAATTTCAGATTTGTTCAAACTCTTCAACTGCTCGATGTCCAGCTTTATATCGAATTTAGCCCGTGCCCATTCAGCAAACGTTCGGAGGGAGAAGTCCTCCTTCAAAAATTCAATCAGTTGTGAGCAGTCCTTTTTATCAACCTGCTCAGCGGAAGCCGAAATCAACTGCTGCTCAATCTCTTGAGGCGACTGATGTTTGACCTTGGCAGGGCTCAGACTAACGCTAAAAGCGCTCATCGCCCATTTGCAAAGCCCGGCAATGTCCCAGCTTCGCGAGTCCGAGTAGTCTTCCAGATATTCGCCAAGAGAAAGCGATATCTCGTTGGCAACATTGTCTTTTGTCTGCTGCTTAATTAATTGCTCAACTTCTTCGGGCTTGATACCGGTGATGTCCGACGGTTTCAAATCAACGCCGAAATTGGTTCTGGCCCATTCAACGATGCACCTTACAGAATAATTTTCATCAAAGATTGTGTCGCAGTTTTTTGTGATAGCGGCTTCAATCATTTCTTCGATTATTTTCTTTAGTCCCCTGCCGGCCAAGATTTCGCGCCTGCGTGAGTAGAAAATTTTACGCTGATAATCCATTACCTCGTCGTATTCAAGCAGGCTCTTTCGTATCTCGAAGTTCCGCTCCTCGACTTTCTTCTGCGCTTTTTCGATGCCTTTGCTTATTCTTCCATGGTAAATCGGTTGACCTTGTTCCCAGCCTATCCAGGAAAGCGCCTTGACGGTCCACTCGGGCGCAAAAATTCGCATCAGGTCGTCGTCGAAACTCAAAAAGAACTGGCTGGAGCCCGCATCGCCCTGTCTGCCGGACCGGCCTCGAAGCTGGTTGTCGATTCTTCTGGCCTCGTGCCGTTCGGTACCGAGTATGTGCAGTCCGCCTATATCAGCTACGCCGGGCCCGAGCTTAATATCTGTGCCGCGACCGGCCATATTTGTTGCGATTGTTACATTGCCGCGCATTCGCCCGTCTCTGCCTTGGTGCTGATGGCCTGCCTTGACGACGATAACCGCCTCTCTTGCGTGCTGCTTGGCGTTGAGTACCTCATGCTCCAGGCCGAATCTTTTACTAAGGGCTCCAGAAAGTGTTTCGCTTTTTTCTATACTGATTGTGCCGACGAGGACCGGCCGGCCGGCAGAACTGATTTCGTTTATCTCTTCGGATATCGCATCAAATTTTTCCTGCATCGATTTATAGATTATATCATTGCGGTCGTCCCTGATACACGGTTCATTGGTTGGTATTACAATAACCTCAAGGTTGTAGATGTTCATAAATTCTTCGGATTCGGTTGCAGCGGTGCCGGTCATCCCCGCTATCTGGTCGTAGAGCTTGAAGAAATTCTGAAGTGTAATAGTGGCAAGGGTCTGTGTTTCCTCTTTTACTGTGACCGTCTCTTTCGCCTCGACCGCCTGATGAAGCCCGTCCGACCACTGTCTGCCGTGCATCAATCGACCGGTAAATTCGTCCACAATAACGACCTTACCCTCCATAACGACATAATCTTTTTCCTTCTCGAAAGTTACATAGGCACGCAGGCTCTGTTCCAGAAGATGCGGCCATTCCATATTTGAACCGGTAAAGAAAGAACCCACACCGGCTATATCCTGTGCTGCACCGAGCCCTTCGTGAGTTAAATGGACGGCCTTTCTGTCGTACTCAACTTCATAGTATTGCGTGGCTGTCAAAAGCCTGGCCTGAGCGTCTTCAAATTCGACCTGACTTTTCTCAATTGCCTTCTGGGCCTTTTCGATTCGCTCGTTGTCTTTGCCTTTTTTTGCCTCGGCCAGCTCGCCCTGGGCGTTGGCCAGTGTGCGCTCGGCAGAATCAATTTGTCTTTTAATACGGTCATAACCGCCTTGAAGGCTAATCAGCTTTTTCGCCACCTGGTCTGCATTTTTATATCTGCTGACATCATCAAACGCCGGCCCTGATATAATCAAAGGCGTTCTGGCCTCATCGACTAAAATCGAATCGACCTCGTCTATTATGGCATATTCCAGCTGCCCCTGAACCATTTGTTCAAGTGACATCTTCATATTGTCACGAAGATAATCGAAGCCGAACTCATTGTTTGTGCCGTAGGTTATATCGCAACCGTATTGGCTCTTCCGGTCACCGCCGGCCGTATCCATCTCCGCCTGAATCGCACCCACTGACAATCCCAGCGCACTATATACCGGCCCCATCCACTCGGCGTCACGCTCGGCCAAATAATCGTTGACGGTAACTATATGAACTTTTCTTCCGGTAAGATAAACAAGGTATGCCGCAAGAGTTGCTACGAGAGTTTTTCCCTCACCGGTGGCCATCTCGGCGATTTTGCCCTCATAGAGAATATTGCCGCCGACAAGCTGCACGTCGAAGTGCCGCATATCGACGTTTCGTCTCGCCGCTTCACGAACAACCGCAAAGACCTCAGGCAGAATGTCCTCCGCCCTGGACCCTGATTTGAGGGCGGCTTTGAACTCGGCCGTTTTAGCTTTCAAACTCTCATCGTCGAGCTTTTCTACCTGCCCTTCATATTCGCTCGCCTGCGCGGCAATTACCGAATATGCCTTTATCAGGCGTTCGTTACGTGAACCGAAAACTTTTACAAGGGCTTTGGATATTTTATCAAATGGCATATTAGTTTTGAATTTTCAGTCTCAAACTATTCTGATAAATGCTGTCCACCGTACGCTAACTTCATTTGGCCCTGGTTAAATACTCGCCGGTGCGTGTATCAATGCTCAGGATGTCACCGGTTTTAATAAAAGGTGGCACCAACACCACAAGACCGGTCTCCAGAGTTGCCGGCTTGTTCTGATTTGTCGCCGTGGCGCCCTTTATATCCGGCGGAGTGTCGGTAACCTCCAGTTCAACTGTATTAGGCAGAGTAACTATAATGGCTTTGCCCTCATACATACTTACCTGCAGGCGGCTGTTCGGCTTTAGATACTTCGGCCCATCACCGAACGCATCATCGTCAAGGGTTATCTGGTCATAGGTCGTTATATCCATCAGAACGTGTTCGCTGCCGGCTGAATATAGATATTCGTATGTGCGTTTGTCGAGGTAGGCCTCTTCGACCATCTCTTCAGCGCGCAGCCGGATGTTTTGAATTGAGCCGTCGGCCAGGCTCTTTAGCTTCGTTTGATAAACAGCGCCGCCTTTGCCGAGTTTGACGTGCTGATAATCAACAATCCCATACAACTTACCGTCTATTCTGACGGTCTGACCTTTTTTCATCTCAGATGCTCTCATTTTTTACTCCAAAAAAAACTTGTATCCCGTATGACACTTTGCGACGCCAGTATTGCAAACTGCAGGCAAAATGTCAAGAAATCAATAAAACTGCCGAGTAATGTTTCCTGGAATTTCAGAGCGAATTATGGTTTACATTGGCAATTACAGAAAGTTTCCTATAAAATAAATCATCGGTCTTTCAGGATGCTTAAAAAATGGTAATAAACCAATTACAGCCGGACAAAAACATTATGAAAAAATTTTCCATTTTTCACATTCTTTTTATGTCATTTTTCTCCAAAGACTTGTATCAGGATGTGGGCTTATACTGGAAAGGGGTAAACTTTGTATACTTGTTGCTCCTCCTGGCCGTTTGCTGGATACCCCCAATGATTAAGATACACGCCGGCTATTCGGCTTTTGTCAGAGAAGAGGCACCGTCTATTGTCTTGCAGGTGCCGGAAATTACAATTACCGATGGGCAGGTTTCGATAACAGAATCGCAGCCATACTACATCACGGCCCTTGAAAACGATGAAGTTCTCGCTATCATCGACACTACCGGAACAATCAAATCTCTGGAAGACTCCAATGCCGTCTGCTTACTGACAAGAGATTCGCTTATTACCCGTAAAAACAAGTTCGAAACCCAAACGTATGACCTCTCTCAAGTGGAACATTTTGTTTTGGACGGCGACCGTATAATGGGCTGGTTACAAACCTCCAAAAAATTCCTTGTCGTAGCAATATACCCGTTTGCCCTTTTGGCTTCTTACATCTATCGAATTGTTCAGGTGCTTATATATGCTGCGATAGGATTGCTGTTTGCTTCCGGGTGTAAAGTAGTGCTTTCATACAATACTTTACTTCGACTTGCAACAGTAGCGGTAACACCCTGCATAATAGCCGGCACCGTTGTTGACCTGGCAGGCGTTTCTCTGCCCGCCCCGTTATATCTGCTGGCCGCATTAGGATATTTGTTCTTCGGTGTAAAAGCCCTCTCTCTGATACCGCCCGCAGATGAATATCCCCGGAACTCTATTGAAACCGAAAGTCCGGAACAATTTCATAATTGGCCCTGAGAAAATCCGATACTTCGTCTTTACTACTCAAAGAGGTAATATATTCAACTACCACTTCTTTTTCCTGATATTAGCCTATATTTTTCCTTTTACCTTTTTCTCCCCGGGCGTTTACGTGTGCGGCCTTTTTGGGACTTCTTTTGAGGTTTGCTTTTCTTGTTTTTCTTAGCCGCTGCTTTCAACGGCTTTACAGGGTGGAGGTTCAACTGACGGGCGCCGATATTTACCGACACTATCCGCACCTTTATTGCCTGGCCCAAACGAACGGTGCTGCCTGAATAAACCCCGACAATACACTGGGCCTTTTGATTATATTTGAATTCATCGCTGCCCAAATCAGCCATCGAGATTAGCCCCTCGATGCCGAACTTCTTCAACTGCACGAATACACCGAAGCTCGCAAGGCCGGTAACCACACAGTCAAGTTCATCGCCGATATGATTTTTTAACATCTGTAGAATCAGAACCGCTTGCAGTTCTCTCTCGGCATCCTCGGCCCGCTGCTCGGTAAAACTGATGTGCTTGCCAATCTCAGTCAAATCCTGCTGCTTAGGCCACTGCCGCTGTTCCTTCTGCAAATAACTTTCCAGCATACGGTGTACGAGCAAATCGGCATATCGGCGAATCGGGCTGGTAAAGTGGCAATAGCAGCCCGAAGCCAAAGCGTAATGGCCGATTTGAAGCGGTGAATACTGGGCTTTCTCGAAACTTCGCAGGACCACCAAATTCACTGCGAAAGAGCAATCAGCACCTTTCACGGCAGCCAGCAAATCCTGTATCTCGCTGCGGTCGGGATTACGTGACATATTAAAGCCAAACGCCCTGACAAGCTTTGCAAGATTCTTGATTGTTAGGCTGTCAGGTTCAGGATGAATCCGCCGCATAAAGGGTGTGTTCCGCCCATCCAGAAGCGAAGCAGCCGCCTCATTGGCTTCGACCATAAACATTTCAATTATCGTATGCGGATAGCTCTCGTCTGCAGGGACGGCATCCACAACTCTCCCTGCCTTATCCATTACCAACTCGGTCTCCGGCAAATCCAGATGTATCATCCCATCTTTCCTCCGCCGGTTCTCAATCAGACGGCTGAGTGTCTCCATATTTTTCAACAATTCAACAACCGCCGGTTTAACGCCGCTGGTACGGCCTTTCAAAATTTTATTTGCATCCTGGTAGGTCAGTCGCTTAGTCGAACGAATAATACTGTTGGCGAAACTGCGCGACAGAACATTACCCTGTGAATCGTAAGTCAAATACACACTTTTAACGAAGCGTTTTTGCCCCGGCTGAAGACTGCATACGCCGTTACTTAAAACCTCCGGCAGCATTGGTATTGTTTTTCCCGGCAGATAAACGCTGTTTCCGCGAACTTTCGCTTCGGCATCCAGCGGCGTATCAGGCAATACAAAACTACTGACGTCGGCGATGTGAACGCCCAGCACCCGGTTGCCGCTGCTGTCTTTCTCCAGGCTTATCGCATCGTCAAAATCTTTTGCGTCCGGCGGGTCAATCGTGATAATTACCTTCTTGGTTATGTCGTCCCGCTTGCCGGGCTGAGTCGGATTAAAATCGGACACTGCACTGCGGGCCTGCTCAAAACAACTTTCATCGAATTTCTCGGGCAGATGATACTGGCGAATTATCGAATTTATTTCACTCTCATACCGTCCCGCCTTGCCGAGAACTTCAACTATTACCCCCCGGCCGAGAAATCTTTCCGTAGGATAGGTAAGTATTTCAACAACCACTTTATCATTGCCCCTGGCATTTTTTGCGGTAACATCATCCACGCTAATCGGCTCTGTAAATCCCGTTCCGTCCGGCTGAACTATCCAGCCTTGAGGAGCTTTGAGCAATGTACCGACGAATCTGTTTTGTGCACGCTGGAGAATCTCAACAACTTTGCCGCTGATGCGCGTTTGCCCGGCTCGTTTACCTTTTTTAACTACTTTTACGGCAACGATGTCACCGGTCATTGCGCCGGCTGTATGAGGAGGGGGTATAAATAAATCGCCGTGCGAACTTAGCTCAAGAGGACTTACAAAGCCGAAACCCTTCGGGTTTGCATTGAATGTCCCCGTGATTTGGCCCGACAATGCAGGCAAACAGACCAAATTACCGGCACCGAGCACCACGTGCCCGCTGCGGCGCAACTTCTCAAAAGCTTCCTTAAACGCAGGATAATCCTGTGAGCTTACACCTAACGCCCTGGACAATTGTGCAAGTTTCATCGGTTTGTAGTCGGTGTGTTGGAGTAATTTAAGTATGCTTCTTTTGAATATTTCAGGCATTTGACCCACTTAGAAAAAAATCACCCAATCAATTTTGATATCGACTTGGCGATACATTTATCTGAAACTAAACCGCCGATGCAGGAAAATCGTTATCCCGCAGTTCATTTCTTTGCGTTTAGCCCCGTCCTCTGGGAGGGTTTATGCTTGAAACCGTCCTGGAGACGGGATTCTAAAAACCCAAAATCCCGGATAACGAAAAGCTCACCCACTCTTTTTCGCCTTAAGGCTGTTGAGTCGCTTGGCAAGACGCGATTTTTTCCGTGCTGCGGTCTTTTTATGCATTGTGCTCGTAGCAGCGGTCTTGTCCAGTTTCTTGGCTGCAAGACGATACTGCTCGCTTGCGGCCTCTGAATCACCACTATCAAGGACCGACTCAAAATGTTTGATTTGCGTCTTGACCCGGCTCTTACGCGCTCGATTAATCGTATTTCTTTTGGTGTTCTGCTTCGCTCTTTTTTTGGCTGATAACGAATGTGCCACTGCAATCTCCTAAAACTTCTCATTAATTTATCTTAAAAATATTTACTGTCAGGTCGGTTCATTTCCTCTGTCATTGGGCTCTCGAGTGTCTTCTTTTACGCTTGGCTTTCCCCTAAGTTCATCTACCCGCTGGTGAACGTCTCTATATGCAAAATCAAGTTGAGCAATTTTACGAAAAATCTCCAGTGCCTTCTCCGTATTGCCCTGCTGTTCATAAGAACGCGCCAGATTATACCGCAATTCCTTGGCTGTGTTGTCCTCCTTTGCTTCGTATGAATCTATCGCCTTGGTGAAAATATCAATGGCATCTGCATACCAGCCCTTCATAAAAAAGCACAGACCTATTTTGCCCATCGCCAAAATCTTATGTCGCGGGTCCTTTTTGGCCTCTTGGAACAATGGTATCGCATCATCATATCGTTCATTTACAACCAAACGAATAGCATATTCGTACTTGACACGCAGGTCGGTAGGATAGTTAGACACACATAAACGATAATGCTCCAGTTCAACTTTCTTTAGCTGTTCGGAAAATTCCGCTGCTTCTGCCTTGGCCTGGCTGTCAGCAGGATTAGCCTCAAAAGCAATTTTGGCCTCTTTTGCCTTCCTCTTGAAGTGTTTTATCCTTATCTTACCCGCCCATTCCATAAAACTAAAATCGTTTTTAGCTTTATAGTTGTTTTCCAGAAGTTCTATCGCCTCATTATCCGCCTCATCGCTGCGCATATCCGACAAGGCCTGGGCCAGATTAAATATGCTCTGGGGCAGATTCGGGGCACGGGCAAAGGATTCTCGGGCCTCGTTAACCGCTGAGATACGGTAATCCTCTGTCTTGATAACACTCTGTTGCGCCTGAAGTTTTTCCTGCGCCTCTCGGTCTTTGATGGATTGTCTAAAATCCCCTGCCTGGTCGTATTTGCCTCTGGCGACAGCCAGTTCAGCAGAGAGCTTCTTAAACTCATCGGCCAGCTCTCCATCCTCAGGCTTGAGCCTGACCGCATGCTGGCAGGCGGCAGCTGCCCGGTCATACTGGCCTATCGCTGCATAAGAGTCTTTCAACAATATATATCGATGCAAAGAAGGTTTTGACGCCGCATTATTGGCCTGGAATATCAAATCTGCAATCCATTTGGACGTCTGTCGGTAATCGCCCTCGACCGCAGCCTTCAACATCGCTTCGGCATACGCCAAATGCCCGGGGTCTTTGGCGAAAAGGTATTCGGCATTAAGCATCCGTTCGAGCGCAGTTTTGCCGCGAAGAAACTTCATCCTTTCAACCATCGATGGCTTTTTACCACCCTTGGCCTGTCGCTGCAAAGCCAGTTCATGAAAACCCAGATGGCCATGCACCACCTCATCAGGGACGCAGCGCAGCCCTTCAAGATACAACTCGATAGCATAGTCGAAATTGCGGGTCTCTGCTACTTTTCGGGCTTTTTCAAAAAAAACCCGGGCCTTGGCCAATGATTTGTCGTTACCTTCGGACATATTTTGCAACCAGTTTTGTTCACTTATACATCGTTTAACTCGCTTATCCTAATATTTGACTGAAATTTGTCAACAAATAAATACTTGTATAAAAAGCAGCCCTATGCTATACACGGTCTGAATAAAGACAGATTGTTTAAGGAGACATTTGTATGTTAACAGCTCTTGAGCAATATGACCCACAAATTTATGAACTCATAAGACAGGAAGAGGTCCGCCAAAGCGGCTCAATACGCCTTATCCCCTCGGAGAACTACATTTCAAAGGCTGTAATGTTGGCCAGTGGAAGCTGCCTTACAAACAAATACGCCGAGGGATATCCCGGCAGGAGATACTATGAAGGGCAACAGGTAACCGACCTTATAGAAAAGGTGGCCTGTCAGCGAGCCAAAAAGCTCTTTGGTGCCGACCATGCAAACGTCCAGCCATATTCCGGCTCAGTGGCCAACCTCGCAGCATACCTGGCACTGGCAAATCCGGGCGATACGATAACGGGTATGGCACTTACACACGGAGGACACCTCACGCACGGCTCGGTCGCCAGTTGCTCAAGCAGAATATTTAATTCTGTACCATATACCATCAACCCCAATACCGGAAGATTGGACTATAATCAGATTGAAGAGCTGGCAAAAAAACACAAGCCAAAAATCATCATTTCAGGAGCCACCGCATATCCAAGGGAAATTGACTTTGAAATATTCGGCCAGATTGCCAAAAACGTCGGAGCATATCACATCAGCGATATTGCCCACATCGCAGGACTCGTTGTGGCAAATCTTCACAAAAGCCCTGTACCATACGCCGACATAGTATCAACCACGACACACAAGACCCTCCGGGGGCCTCGTGGTGGTATGTTACTCTGCAGAGCAGAACACGCTGAAAAAGTGGACAAGGCCGTTTTCCCAGGATTCCAGGGCGGCCCGCATCTGCACACTCTAACCGCTGTAGCAGTGGCAATGGCTGAAGCCGACACTCCGGAATTTGTTGCCTACGCAAAGCAGATAACCAAAAACGCAAAGGCAATGGCTGAAAAACTGCTTGAATACGGCTTCGAACTTGTTTCCGGCGGAACTGACAACCATTTAATCTTAATTGACCTGAGGAACAAAAATATACAAGGTAAAAAACTCGCAAAGGCACTGGACAGAGCAAGAATTGTTACAAACTACAACACCGTACCAAATGACCCCGCTCCGCCGTTCAACCCCAACGGCCTGCGGATTGGAACACCGGCAATCACCACGAGAGGAATGAAAGAAGAACAGGCCGAAGAAATCGCCGCTTTGATAAATAAAGTCGCTGAAAACATCGAAAATGAATCCGTAATTGAGACCGTTGCAAGAGAAGCTTTGCTCTTATGCTCACAATTCCCCGTGCCAGACCATTTTATCATACCAAATAAAAAAAATTCATTAGTCTATATTGAGGAAGTTCGAAATGCTCAAAGAGTTGTTTGAAAAACAGGCACAATTGAATAAGCGGACCGGTTTTGACCCCGATGCTCTTAGAGCAGACTTCGACCCGCAAACAGCCGGAATCTGGCTGAACAACTATATCGCTGCTATGAGCAACGAACTCGAGGAACTGCGAAACTGCACTTTCTGGAAGCACTGGTGCAAAGAGGCAAAAGAAGGAAAAAGGTTTTTACTGAACGATTTGCAAAATGCAAAAGTGGAAGTAACCGATATGCTGTTCTTCTGGATTTCTCTGGCACAATGCCTCGGCCTGAACGCCGACGATTGTTTCCGGCTGTATGAACAAAAGTGGCAGGTAAACTGGAATCGTCAGGACAACAACTATTCGATGGCTGACAAAACCGAAGACGACAACAAGAACATAGCCTGAAACCTAAAGCAAAAAGCATATCTCAAACAAATTGCGGATTGCAGGATGCAGGAGAATAAATTAAAAACCGCGGTGCTTGGGCTTGATGATGATGATGCCAAGCTCTTACTAAAAGCAGCGAGCCAAATCAAACTTTTCGACATTCAGGCCATCGCCGACAAAAACACCAGGCTCGCCGAAGAACTCGCCAAAGAATACAACTGTGCTTGCTACGATGACTATCGACAACTGATAATACAAAACCAATTCGATTGTCTGTTGGTCGCCGCCGGCCTGTACAGTTGCGATGAGTATATCCGCTCGGCAATGAAAAAAAAGTTCAACATAATAAAGCTCGCACCGCCGGCCAGAGACTTTGAGGAAGCGTCGGCTTTTGTCCGTCTTGCAGAGGAGCAGAACATAAAATTTGCAATCGCCAATCCCGGCAGATTTGCCGACAGCTCCCTTACTCTGCAACAATTCCTCCAGGAAAAGCTCATTGAAGATGTCTTTCTGATAACCGCCGTATGCAATTGCGGCCCCCAGCAACATACCCCCTGGCAAACCGACCTGAAACTTTCCGGCGGTGGGGTGCTGCTGAGAAACTGTTACGAAATAATCGACCAGATAGCCTGCTATTTCAACCCACCACAGCAAGTTTACTCGCTAAATATCAACACAGCATCCGACAGGCAGCAAAGACTTTATCTGACGGAAGATACCGCGGTTCTAACAATGAAATTTACCGACACTTTTATCGGCAATATCATAGCAGGCAGAACATTCGGACCCCAACAGAAGTTTTTGAAGGTCTATGGCAAAGATAAAATCATAACGGCCGGCGACAAACAACTTACTGTAAGCGATACTCTCGGCAAAGTCATTGAGGAATTTAAATACGACGATGACAAGCTTACTTGTATGACCAGGACCCTCCAAAATTTTGCTCTAAGCATCTTATCCCCCGACGAGCACAAGCTTTGCAGCAGCGCACGGGAAAACTTAAATAGTATGGCCGTCATCGAATCTGCATATCTTTCGGCCCGCACCGGCTTCCCCGAGGAACCCGCAAGAATCCTCCAACTGGCGCAAATCGAGCCGACAAACATTTAGCTCAGCACACAAAAAACGACATCCTCCACAATTATTATGCCAAACACGTCCCATAATCCCTCCAAAACCGCCTCAGCAGCTTATTTTCCACCACTCCTCTGCCCACCACCTTCACTTACAGGAAATTCCCAAAGGATAAAACGCCGATACTACTTATTGTAATTGTTGATAATACTTTGCCCGGATGCTATAATAACTGCGATTGTAAGGTAAAAAACTGGAATTATATTTCTTTCATATTTTTTATGGAGGTTCATAACTATGTTACTTAATATTTTCAGAGCCATCTTCGTTATCATCGTATTAGCGGTTCTAATCGTAGGTCTAAGCGACAGCGATATTTCAGGCCAGCCGGGAAAGTCAAATTTTAATGCCATTCTCTGGAGCGGAATAGTACTGGTTGCATTAGCGCTGGTACTGGATATGTTCACACCCAGAAAATCCCTGGCAGGACTGGCAGGCGTCTTTTTTGGCCTTTTGGTTGGTATTTTTATCAGTTGGGCATTGGCGCCGGTCGTGGATATGGTCAACGAAATCTACCCGTTTCTCAACTTAAGTGAAACTGCTCTTCAGGCAATCAAACTGATGATGGGAATTTGTATTTGTTTCCTTGTAATCAGCATTGTGGTTCGAACAAAGGACGATGTTCGTTTTGTTGTTCCTTACGTCGAATTCGCCAAGCAGACAAAAGGCGCTCGCCCACTAATCCTCGACACCTCCGCTATTATTGACGGCCGCATCGCTGACCTCTATCGAAGCAAACTCTTCGACGCCCCCTTGGTTGTTCCGAGATTTGTACTCAACGAGCTGCAGCTTATTTCCGATTCGCCCGACAGGCTAAAACGCAATAGAGGCAGAAGAGGACTCGATATACTAAAGGACATCCAGACTAATCCCTCTATCGACATAGAAATTGATGACTCCATCATTCCCGAAACAGCCGATGTAACCGGCGTTGACCAGAAGCTCGTAATGTTCGCCAAAGAACGCGATGGCAGGATTGCAACAACTGACTATAACCTCAGCAAAGTCGCACAGGTCCGCGAAGTGGATGTATTGAACATAAACGATTTGGCCAATTCGCTAAAAGCAATCGCTCTGCCCGGTGAGACTATGGAAATCAAAATTGTAAAGCCCGGTGAAGAGGCTCAGCAGGGTGTCGGTTATCTCGCCGATGGCACTATGGTTGTTGTAGAAGATGCCCGTGACAAAATGGGAAAAGACCTCGTTATCAGCATAACCAGTTCGCTGCAGACCGCAGCCGGAAAAATGATCTTTGGAAAATTCGAGGGCTACGTACCCAAAAGAAATAATAAAGAGCGGCAGCCCTACAAAAAAGCAGGCCAAACCACCGCTTCAGCACAGGCCAACAACAGAAAAAACAACATTTAGCCGTTCTGTCGTCATATTTAGGTTCTGCCTCCCAAAAATCCATTCTCCCAAGGCAACGCAACATTTAAAATGAAAATTTTTTAAACAAAGAATAGCTTGAAGTGGATTATTCCTCCGCTAAGCTTAGCTCACATTCCCTCCGAACAGAGCATTTCTGGTGAACACTTATGATCTCCTCAATCTGCTTGTCGGTCAATTGTCTCGCCCACGCCGTTCGCTCTTTTAGTGGCTTTTTCCTAATTTCATACAAAGCACAGGTCGCTGGATTCGCTTCATAAGGACAGGCGACGAGCAGACCCAGTACATATACTCTTTTTGAAGGCATATCCATTTTTTGTCTTTTTCTAAAAAGTTATACTCCTTTGAGTATATAGCGAACCTAAATACCAATTGATAGATACGTTTTTCCCAAAAATTTGTAAATTTTTCGGAAAATTGCTGTTTTTTTACCATAAAGCTGTAAAAACTCTAACATCGCCGGGCAATTTCAACAAAATAATCAATACAATGTCTCCACTGTGTCCCTCAAACCCAAAGGCCGATGTCACTACTACGGCTGTAATTACCCCCGTCCGCCGCTCCGCAGGGGCCTGCGTGACAAATACTTTCCCCCCTTGCCTAATTCCCGCTTGTCGCGGCCAAATCTCTGGCGAAGCCGGGTCTTTTTCGCGGACAATTACATTTAAAACAATAAGTTTCCATTAAATTTTATCGTACCGCCCCGCAAAATCTTTGCTGCCTCGCCAGCACGCTTTGATGATAACTTTTCCGAAGTGAGTTTACCCTGAGTGAAATCGAAGGGAGAGAGTTGCCGTGCCTCGCCAGAATGCTTTAAAGAAAACTTTGCCGAAGTGAGTTTACCTTGAGCGAAGTCGAAGGGGACTGCGCCCTCATTCCGGCCTCCGGCAGCGACAAACCAATCAATGAAAATGAAAAAACCCAATTTTACTTTTGTTTATTGACATTACAGGATTGATTTGATAGCATTCTTCAGGTCTGCGTATTCCTTTTTTGAATATATGGCGAAGGGAACAGATGGGTAGCGTACCTTCAAAAGTTTTAGAGCTTATTGAAACATTCGACCGAAATATCGAAGCTTACAAAAACCAGCAATACAACGAAACTCAGCTTCGTCGTGAATTCATAGACCCGTTTTTTACAGCTCTCGGATGGGACGTGGCCAATGTAAAAGGCTACGCTCAGGCCTATAAAGACGTTATTCACGAAGATGCAATAAAAATTGGTGGTTATACCAAAGCACCGGATTATTGCTTCCGAATCGGCGGCACAAGAAAGTTCTTTCTCGAGGCCAAAAAGCCCTCCATTGACATAAAAGGCGACCCCCACCCAGCTTATCAACTCCGCCGTTATGCCTGGAGTGCAAAACTTCCTCTGTCAATCCTCACCGATTTTGAAGAATTTGCCGTTTACGATTGCCTTACCCGCCCCAAACAGATTGACAAAGCCTCAACCGCACGCATCAAGTATTACAAATACAATCAATACGCCGAAAAATGGGGCGAGATTGAGAGTATCTTTAGCAAAGAAGCCATTCAAAAAGGCTCATTTGATAAATTTGCTGCCACAACGAAGGGCAAACGCGGCACAAGTACAGTAGATAAAGAATTCCTCGCCGAAATCGAAAAATGGCGAGAAATCTTCGCAAGAACTATCGCACTAAAAAACAGGACCCTCTCAATACAAGAAGTGAACTTCACTGTTCAGCGGACCATCGATAGAATTTTATTTTTGCGATTGTGCGAGGACAGAGGTATCGAGAATTATGGCCAGCTTCTGGCAATAAGTAGCGGCGACCAAACCTATCCTCGACTTTGTGGGATATTCGAAAAAGCCGACCATAAATACAACTCAGGACTGTTCTACTTTCAAAAAGAGCAAGGCCGACCCGAAAACCCGGACGAGCTTACATTAAATCTCGTCATCGACGACAAAGACCTTAAATGGATTCTGCACAACCTTTATTATCCGCAGTGCCCTTATGAATTTTCTGTCCTACCTGCCGAAATTCTCGGCAACGTCTATGAACAGTTCCTCGGAAAAGTAATAACTCTTACAGGAGCGCACCGCGCAAAAGTCGAAGACAAACCGGAAGTTAAAAAAGCCGGCGGCGTCTATTACACACCATCATACATCGTTGACTACATCGTCAAAAATACAGTAGGCAAACTCTGTGAAAATAAAACACCAAAAGATATCTCAAAATTAAAAATCCTCGACCCTGCCTGTGGTTCCGGCTCATTCCTCCTGGGCGCATACACATATCTCTTAAATTACATACGCGACTGGTATGTTGAAAATAGCCCCGAAAAGCACACAAAAGAAATCTATCAGGGCAAAGGCGGCCAGTGGTTTCTTACTATCGCTGAAAAAAAGAAAATCATCCTAAATAACATCTTCGGCGTCGATATCGACTCCCAGGCCGTCGAAGTTACAAAACTATCGCTGCTCTTAAAAGTCCTTGAAGGCGAAAACCGCGATACCGTTGAAAATCAGATGAAGCTGTTCCACGAAAGAGCACTGCCCGATTTAGGTAATAACATCAAATGCGGCAACTCTCTCATCGGCCCCGACTTCTTCGACAACAAAGACAACAATGTCATTGCGAGCGAAGCGAAGCAATCTCAAAACCTCGATGACCTCTACAAAAAAATTAACCCCTTCGACTTCAAAACTGAATTCCCCCAAATATTCTCCGGCAAAAACCCCGGCTTCAACACCATAATAGGTAACCCTCCGTATGTGCAGGCATCCCTAATTATGAACTTGAAGCCATACTTCCAAGTTCACTATACCACCTACTCCTCAAATAATGACCTCTACATATTCTTTGTCGAACAGAGCCTTCGTCTTTTAGCAAAAGCTGGCCTATTTTCAATGATTGTATCTAACAAATGGATAAGATCCGACTACGGGCGAAATCTCCGTACCTATATTTCCCAAAATTTTGCTCTCCATCAACTACTTGATTTCGGAGAACTCCCTGTATTTCGGAGGGTCGGTACATTCCCGTGTATAATTTTAGTTTCTCATAAGAACGAACAAGAAACTCCAACACTTTACACTCCCATTAAAGACATTCCACCAGATAGTACTCTCGACGAACAAATCGCGTCTCACGGTTTTTCTATTAACGTCGCCACTTTATCACCTGAGAATTGGTCACTGGTGCCACCAAACATTAATGCTCTCCTTGATAAAATTTCTTTACGTGGATCGCCCCTTGGCAAACTGTCCGGTATCCGAATCAGACGGGGCGTTTTAACGGGGTACAATCCGGCCTTCATCATCAATGAGCAAACAAAGCAACGTCTGGTCAAACAGCACAATTCAGCCAACGCCGTAATCAAGCCATTTGTCTCTGGTGATGATATTCGGCGCTATTCTATCTCTTGGAGACGTCGATATCTGATCTTTACAAATAGGGGGATTGATATTTCTATGTATCCCTCCATACGCGAATACCTTTCTGCCTGGCGCAAACACCTTGAACCAAAGAAGACCCGCCAAGACAGTGTCGGACGAAAGCCTGGTCCGTACAAATGGTACGAAATCCAGGATATAACTAAATACTATCCTGACTTTGATAAACCCAAAATCGTCTACGGTCAATTTCAAATTGCACCCCACTTTACCTTTTCACCCTCGACTCTTTATTTCGGCAGTAACCACTACATGATTCTTCACGAAGATACAAACCTGCTTCTTTATCTCTGCGGCATTCTTAACAGCAATGTCTACTTTTTCTACATGAAACGCATTGCAGGTGTCCTTGGTGATGCAGACAAGGGTGGCCGTCTGATCTCCCAGAAAACCCACATCCTAAAGTTTCCGGTCGCGTTCCCTGATTCTTATAAAACCCAACCTAAAGCGATACACCCAACAATGGTAAAACTCGTTGACCAGATGTTGAATTTACACAAACGGTTCTCTGCTGCCAAAGTCCCAGACGAAAAAACCCGACTCCAGCGCCAAATTACCGCCACCGACAAACAAATCGACAAACTCGTTTATGATTTATACAACCTAACCCCCGAAGAAATAAAAATCATTGAAAATTCCGTAAAATAAACCTTAAAAAACAGGAGCGTTCTATGCGCCGTTTTAAGCCAAGAAAAGGACGAAAATTTATACGGGAGGAAAAACCCGAAAAAATCTTTAAGCGGATGACAAGAAACCATCTTGATGTGCTCCAGAATATAGAATCTACTATTCTTTCTGCGTCCCGCAGCCATAGCAACATCGACGACAAGATTGTTGCATCGGCATTAAAAACAGCTATCGCAGACGAAGATCCTGTTGAAGAGTTGTCCGGGCTGCTTGTAAAAGACCTTGACAATACTCGACTGATTCGTGCAGATGTCTCCAACCAACTGTGGAAAGACGGCCTGAAAGTTGTGTTAAAATCTGTTTATAATCATTCCGCCGCACAGGCAGGTGACAGAGATTATCTTGATTTTGTCTCTGAGTATGTCGCGTAGAAAAAGGCAGCCAGCCAGTCAGTGTCTCGGCAAATAATGCCACCACTTCACAATTACCACCCTCTTTCTTAGGAATTAATCTGGGTCTCAGACCCCTTGAGCGCGGATTTTCGCCTTAGTACAAGGCGTTTGCCTGCTGCCGCACGGAGGCGTACTGTACTACATCGAGTACGTGCGGATAAATTTGACAACGAAGTAATCACCCGAAACAACCGCAAAGAACGCTTTTTTTGCAAAATTTGCCATTTTCTTGCAATTTCTTTCTCTTTTTCGCACTTTTTCCGCTGCCTCCGGCCATAAAAATTTTCTCTTGACTATGAACAGCTTTTCATATATACAAACGATAGGAGACGTGCGGTTTTAATGTTTGTTTAGCTCATTATGAACGGGGCTGGTTTCCTCCCTCC
>Ga0180432_10000944_pt1 | contig 46688 bp, 37 predicted proteins | sample SS_ome_10_FD_132414 | JGI IMG/M metagenome (GOLD analysis project Ga0180432, IMG submission 132414) | Hypersaline lake sediment archaeal communities from the Salton Sea, California, USA - SS_1_MS_2 metaG | ecosystem: Environmental > Aquatic > Non-marine Saline and Alkaline > Hypersaline >...
CTGGGGATATTACGTTGTGCCCCTGGATGTCTCGCTACCACTGGATTCCTACCGAATGCGGCTCGGTCTAATTGACGGGCAAACCGGAGCGATGTCCGGTCCCTCAATGACCGTCGGCACGGTGAGAATCACGGAGTCCCAGTGCTCTGGCTCGATCCCGGCGGGGGCGATGCCGGTGAACGCTCTGTTTGACGACGCCCTGCGTCTGCTGGGTTACAGGATCCATCGAGAGGAGGGGCAGTTGCGGCTCACACTGCACTGGCGCTCCCAGCGGACGATGGACGTGGACTACAAGGTCTTTGTTCACGTCTTCGATCTCACCTCCGGTCAGCCGGTGGCTCAGGACGACGCCATGCCCCGGCGGTGGCGGTTACCCACCACGCTGTGGTATCCTGGACAACGTGTGGAGGATGAGATCCCTATCGATATGCAGGGCGTCGTCCCCGGAACGTACGGCGTCGCCGTGGGGGTGTATGACCCGGATACTACGGAGCGGCTGACGGTCGTGAATGCCGGGAGCGGCTTTGCTCAAGACGGGCGACTGATCCTGTCTGGAGAGACCGTCAGGGTTGTCGAGGAGGACAGATGAGCCGAGGAGGGACGTGGGCACTCCTCACCTCGATTCTGCTACTAGCGGCCGTGCTCCGCTGTTGGAGTCTCGGGGACGTGCCTCCGGGGCTGAGCCACGACGAAGTGGCCAATGGCTTGATCGCTCGCCAGATCCTGGGCGGCGATCACGCAATCTATTTCACCCGGGCTTATGGACACGAGCCGCTGTATCAGTACGTCCAGGCAGGAACGGTGGCACTCTTCGGGGAGCATTGGCTCGGGCTGCGCTGGCCCTCCTTCGCCTTTAGCCTCCTGGGCCTGGCTTCCGTCTATTCGCTGATGAGGCGCTTGTTCAGCCGTGCCGTCGCGCTGATGACCATCTCTGGCCTGACCATCGGGTTCTGGCCTTTGTTCTACGCCCGGGTCGGTATCCGGGCCATCAGCCTGCCGTTTATCGGTGCCCTGGCTGCCTATTGCCTGGTTCGCACGTTGGATCGGGAATCCGACACCTCTGTCCTCGGCATCCCTTGTCACGTCCTGGGAGGGCTCCTCCTGGGGTTGAGTCTCTACACGTACATGGCTGCGCGCGTGCTGCCCTTCGTCCTGGCAGCCTTTGTCCTCCACCGGGCCTTGATCTCCCGGGAGAGAGACCTCCCCTGGGTTCGAGTGCTCGTCCTCTTTCTGGCAGCAGCTCTGATTGCCTCGCCGCTTCTGGTGTGGCTGGCCCGTCATCCCGGCGCTGAGTACCGGATTGCCGAGGTCCGTCGGCCGCTGGACCAACTGCTGACCGGGGACCCCTCCCTGGTCTGGCACAATCTAGTTGCCAACTTCGGCTTTTTCGCGATCACCGGGGATCCTTGGCCGCACCAGGGCATCCCCGGACGACCCGTCTTCGCAGGGCCCGTGGGGGCGGCGCTCTTCTACATGGGGCTGGGTATCGCCATCTGGCGCTGGCGCACGCCGCGGTTCGGCTTCCTCCTCATCTTCCTGGTGGGTGGACTCCTGCCCAGCATTCTGAGCGCCCACGCGCCTCCCGGCCTTGTCTCCGACGCGCCCAGCTCGGTGCGGAATGTGCTGGCCCAGGTGGTCGTCTTCGTCTTCCCGGCGTTGGCACTCACTGAGAGCTGGCGGTGGCTTCGGAGACGGCTGGACAAGCAAGGGGCGGTGCTCTCCAGAGCGCATCGCGTGGCGGTGGTCGCGGCGTTGCTGCTGCCATCTCTGTTGCTAACCGTGGGTGACTACTACGTCCGGTGGCCGCGCCGCGAGGATGTCCAGTACTTCTACCAGGCTGACCTGACGGCTGTGGGCCACCATCTGGACGCCCCCGGTCACCACAGTGCCGTCACTGTTGGGGGACTCTCTGTCGACTCGATGGATCGACCGACGCTGGCCTTCACCGCTCGGGCGAGTGTGCAGGACGTACGACTCTGCGATGTCCGCGAGACGCTCGTGATCCCTGTTGGCCTGGGGGCGCACGTGCTAGTGCCTCACGTTGTCCCGTTTGGCGAGGGACAGCCCTTGCGTGACCGGCTGGCTTCGTGGTCCACGGTTCAGGTCGCTGACCGTTTCGACGCCTATGGGCTGGGGGACAGAGAGGTATTGGATCGCCACATTGGGGGCCTGGATCAGGGTGCGCACCTACCCGATGGCACGCCGGTGGCGCTGCCTGCCTTCTTCTCCAACCGACTTGCCCTGGTTGGATATGAGCGAGTACCCCAGCTCGAGAGTGGCTCCGTCGGCCTGTTGACGTACTGGCGCGTCGAGGACCCCCCTTATGGTCAACTGAAGGCCTTCGTCCACCTGGTGAGAGAGGGGCAGCTGGTCGCACAGGATGACGGACTGGCCAGCCCGGCGGAGGGTTGGTCTAGTGGTGACCTTGTTGTTCAGCACCACGTGCTGACGGCGCCGTCGGGTACGCCGGCCGGCCTTTACGCCCTGGAACTGGGATTGTATAATCCCTCGACCCTGGAGCGGCTTACCATCGCAGGTCATGATCGGGTGCTCTTGAATCCGGTGACCCTCCCATGAGTGCAGGCGAGATTTCTCCCCGGGATGATATCCTTTCCGTGCTTCGGTATCCAGAGGTGTGCGCGACCAGAGTATGGTGTGCGCGAGGGTGGAAGACCACGGATTCCTTTGAGGCCGTGAGTCGCCGGTCTCCGCGCTGTCGACGTAGAGGCTTTGAGCTCAATCGAGGGAGCGATGAGTCGTGGATCGATGATTGCGCTGTGGGAACCGCCGGCAAGGGGCGTCACAGAGAGGCTGCCTCCTATCCAAATGCCGGAACCCAGGTCGAAGCAGGACGGCTGTCCCGGTACGGGGGCATATCGTGAGCCTTGAGAGATCGGAGAGAGAGCGAAGCAGCGGAATCCGCGTTGCGCAGCGCTTCGTACCCCGCTGGGCCGTGGTGGCGCTGCTGCTCCTCTCGTGGGGTTTGGGGTTAACCAGTCTGGTCCAGAAGTCGGCGACGATGGACGAGCAGAACCACATTGCCCGCGGCGCTGCCTACCTGGGCACTGGCGATCCCCGGCTCAGCGTCGAGCACCCACCCTTGGTCAATGTGCTCAGTGCCCTCCCTGCCCACCTGCTCCTCGATCTCCATCTTCCTCTCGACCAGTGGTGGGAGGCTGGCGAATGGTATCACTTCGCCGACAACTTCCTTTGGCAGGCGAACCAGCGTGCCGATCTCATTGTCTTCCTGGCTCGCCTGCCCGTCATGGGCTTGGGACTGTTGTTGGTCTCCCTCATCTTCCGTTGGGGGCGAGATCTGTTCGGCCCCTGGGGAGGCACGCTTGCTGCCGCCTTCTGCGCCCTGGATCCCAACATCCTCGCTCACCAGCGGCTGTCGACAACGGACCTCGGGGGGACGTTCTTTGCCGTACTGGCTGCCTACGCCTTCTGGTGCCTCTCCCGTCGTCTAACGCCGGGTCGGCTGGTGGTCGCCGGTCTGGCACTCGGCCTTGCCTTCGCGGCCAAACTCTCAGCGCTCATCTTCGGGCCTATCCTCGCCCTGTCCTTCCTGCTGGCGGGCCTCGCCGAGCGAGAGGAGCGTGTCCGGCGCCTTTCGGGCCGCGCGGCGATGGCTGCCGTGGCAGTCGTCTTCTCACTTTTCGTGGTCTGGGCCAGCTACCTCTTCCGGCTGGAGCCAGTTGAGGGACTCCGATGGCCCGTGCCAGCCCCCCCATACATCCGGGGCATACGGGCCGTACTCAATCTGGCGGGTGGAGGACGCCCCGGTTATCTGCTGGGCGAGACCAGCACGGAGGGCTGGTGGTACTATTTCCCGGTCGCCCTGGCCGTCAAAACGCCGCTGCCAACCCTACTGGGCTTGATTCTGGCTACGGTCGCGCTGGCACGCCGACCTAGATCGGGGGATGTGTTTGTTGCCGTCCCGCCGCTGTTGTTTTTCTCAGCCCTTACCACGGCGCGGCTCAACCTTGGTTACCGTCACCTGCTGCCTGTGCTTCCGTTTTTCGCGCTGCACATCGGGCGCCTGGCCGAACCCTCGGTCTGCTGGTTCAGGCGACGCGACCCGGCTCGACTCGCCGCTCTCTTGCTCACCGCCTGGCTCGGCGTCGGAACGCTTGTGCTGTACCCTCATTTCCTGGCTTTCTTCAACACCATCGGTGGTGGGCCGGAGAACGGCTGGCAGGTCTTGGTCGACTCAAACATTGATTGGGGGCAGGATCTGATCGGCCTCCGGCGGTGGATGGAGCAAGAAGGCGTCGATTGCGTCCGGCTCGGCTGGTTCGGGAGCGCCCCCCCGGAAGCGTACGGCGTCCGTCACGAGCTCCTGCCGGGGTTGCCCCACGGCTATGAGCTGTGGCGCGACCCACCGGTCGACCTTGACCAGCCCGAGCCTGGTGTATACGCTATCAGCGTCACCAATCTGGTGGGCGCCGTGCTTCCAGATCCCGCGCTCTATAGTTGGTTCTTGGGATGTGAGCCTGATGCTCGGATTGGCTATTCTATCTTCATCTACCGGGTGGAAGAAGGACGATGACGCTGTGGACGGATGCTGGAAGCGACGCCCGTCGGCGAGCTGAGCTCTGGCTGATGGTCGGTATCCTCCTCGTCGGCACCTTCTTTCGCTTCCTCTCTCCGACCACTGTGCCACCGGGCCCCTCGCATGATGAGCTGAGAATGATGCAGTTGGGTGAGCTAATCGTCGACGGCGAGCGTCCCCTCCACTGGAAAATCAGCTATAGTGCCGAGCCTTTGTACATGTACTTCCTCGCCTTCGCGATGAGGATCTGGGGTTTCACCCCGTTCGCCGCCCGCCTGGTAACCCGCTTCGCGGGACTTCTCCTTGTGGCCGGAACCCATCACTTGATCAGACGGCTCTTCGGACGGCCGACAGCGCTTCTCACAAGCGGGGTCATGGCTATTAGCTGGTGGCCTCTCTTCTTCAGTCGGGTGGCCCTACGGGGTCTCACACTCCCTTTGTTCTTCACCGCGGCTGTCTTCTGCCTGTGGGTGGGCTTGGACCTGGGGCGACGCACGCGGGGACACCGGAGTGCCCATCTGCGTTGGGGCTGGCTCGTAACGGGTGCAGCCCTGGTCGGGCTCACTTGGTACACGTTCACGGGGGCTCGCAGCACCAGCCTCCTCCTGCCCATCCTGCTCCTCTATCTTGGGGCACTTGGGATTCTGCCCCAGCATCAGCTGTGGCGGGTTACTGTGGTGACGCTGGTCGTTGCGGGACTGGTAATCGCCCCTTTTGTCTATGAAGTGACAGTTCACCCGGGAACTGCTGAGACCCGCCTGGATCAGCTTGGCGGAATCATTGAGGCCCTAAAATCTGGCAATCCTCTTCCATTCGCCAGAGAGGTGGCGAATACCCTGGGCGTGTTTGTGCTGACGGGCGATCCCAACTGGCGGTACAATCTGTCGGGGCGTCCGCCATTCGGTCCCGGTCTCGGTTTTCTCGCCTCGCTAGGTTTCGTGGTCAGTCTCTTCCGATGGCGGCAACCGCGTTTCTTCCTGCTCGTGGTCTGGACTCTGTTAGGGCTCTCTCCGGCCATGCTCACCCCCGAGGCTCCTAGTTTCGTTCGAGGGATAGGCGCGCTGCCGGCGATTGTCGTTTTCCCAGCCGTGGGGGCGATCGCGCTCTGGGATTGGTCCGTGTCTGGAATCGGGTGGAGAGTGCGTCGCCTCGCGATCCTGGTCGTTGTCCTTCTCCTCGCTCTCAACGGACTCGACGTGTTCCGCGACTACTTCCTGACCTGGCGCACCCAGCCCCAGGTCCACGAGATCTACCAGACCGCGCTGACCGAGGCATTTCGAGATCTGAGTCACAGCCATCTGACGGGGGAGATATGGGTCTCTGAGCCCTTCCCCGACGATCGGCACCTGCTGCTGGCTGATCGGATGCTCCGTCGCGAGGAGATCGACCTGCGCTGGTTCGACGCAGAGCGAGGGCTCATTCTCCCGCCCGCGGATGGTTCCCGGCGCTATCTTATCCCTGGTTTCGTCGAGCCCGATGGGGCACTCTTCAGCCGGTGGATGGGGGAGACCGTCACGCTACTGCGGGGAGACCCACCCCCTGGGGCTCCCTCCTACCATCTCTATCAGGTCACGGGCGGGCCAAGGATAGAACGCGAACTGTCGGACATCGCGGTGCAATCCACGGCATCGCTCGATCTACAGGGAGATAGACCGCTGTCCCTGCCCATTCATTTCAGTGAGAGGGCGCATCTGATGGGCTACGAGCTCGACGACGCGGTCGTCAACGTCGGGGGCGAGGTGCGGCTGGTTGTCTACTGGCGGGTCGCCGGTCCCGTGTATGAACCCCTGGCGAGCTTTGCCCATCTGATTGATAGCCAGAACGGCGTGGTTGGACAGTATGACGGCTTTGATGTCCCGCCCTGGCACTGGAAACCTGAAGCCATTGTCGCCCAGATCTATCGCTTCCGCGTCGGGGAGGCAGCACAACCCGGTGAGCACTGGCTTGAGGTAGGGCTGTATCGCGCGGACACGATGGAGCGGGTGCCAGTGGTAGACGACGCCGGCACCTCGCTGGGAGACCGTGTCGTGCTGCCTAGCGTGATGGTGAAATAGGGCTACCGACACAACCACCTCGCCTCCCCCGCGCCTCCGAGCCTTGTTGTCGCTGGACGAGGACTTGTCGACCTTCAGGCGGAACGACGAAAAAGTCAGAGAAAGAATGGGTCTGAAGCTCAGCAGCGGCACGCCACGGTTGTCGAACGCCGATCCGTACCCCTATTCGTGAGGCGTCGGCGAGCACGATGAAGCTGTGCTCGAATTCCTCGCACGTTGACAGGAGGCATGGTCCGTAGTAGAATCTCCGCGTTGAGCATACTGCCCAAGTTGGAGTGGCGTCGCGAAGAACGGCATCACATCGAAACCGCGCAGCGCCCCCGACACAGTCAAGGAGCTGAAATCAAGTGATGAAGAAAGCCAAGAATACGGTCGGTTCCGAACACCGTCTTGCATGGATTCTGCTGACTAGTCTGTCCGCTCTGGCCCTGGTTGCGGTCCTGTCCCTGGCCCTGTCCCAGGCGGATGTCCGCGCCGACCCTGCGCAAGAGACGGTCGCGGCGGTCCTGGAGCTAAGCAAGCAGGTGAATGAGGACACGGCGGCTCCGGGAGATACGTTGACCTATACGCTCCGGGTGGAGAACGTCGGGGACGTGGCCGCAGATGCCTGGTTGACTGACACGCTGCCTGACAGCTTGAGCTACGTGGTCGGCACCTTCAGTGCCACCAGCGGGGATTGGGGTGTCCAAGGACGGACGCTCACCTGGACGGCCGAGTTGGTCGGCTATAGCTACGCGACACTGACCTTCAATGCCGAGATCTCGAGTGAGCTCACGTATGCCGAAATCGTCAATACAGCCGTGGTCACGGGAGCAGGAGAACTGGTTCAGGATTCAGCTTCAACGACGGCTGCGGCCGACCTGGGCAACCTCGACACGGGGGCTACGTTGAAGAGTGTCTCCTCTGAGGAGGGTGAACCCGGCGACGTCTTGACCTACACCATTCGCATTGAGAATACGGACGTTGGCAACCCCTATGACGTCCCCAATGTTCGGCTCACCGATACGTTACCTGCTCATCTGACCTACGTCTCCGGTAGCCTCAGTGTCCTCGACCCGACGGCAAGCATCGGTGTCCACAACAACGTCATCACGTGGATGAACACGCTGGATTACCCCTCTTGGGACGAGATCCAGTTCAGTGTCGAGATCAGCCCGGGCGCACCTCGTGACAGCTGGATCACGAACACTGTGGAAATCGTCGCGCCGCTCCAGGCTTTCACGCGAACGGCGGGGACCTACATCCGTCCCGACCTACAATACGTCTACTTGCCCCTCCTCACCCGACGCTGGCCGCCGGTGCCCTATAAGCCGACGCTGGATGATATCAACAACCCCGACCAGAATGGCGACTACACCGTTAGCTGGTCCTATGACGCCGGCCATCCAGATGTGACGGAGCCGGTCACCTATACACTCCAGGAGGCGACGCAGGAGGACCCCAGTGACTGGACCACCGTCTACGAGGGCTCAGGTACGTCGCAACCGTTCACGGATAAGGACGGCGGGACCTACTACTACCGGGTGCGCGGTCACAACGCGTTTGGGGCTGGCGAATGGAGCGATGTCAAGTCGACGTCGGTGATCGGCGAGCCCTTCGCGCCGGACCTGGATGAGATCGACAACGACGACGAAGATCAGAGCTACCGGGTCAGCTGGTCGTATGACGACAGCTATCCGGCTGCCACGCAGCCCGACAGCTACATCCTCGAGGAGGCGGAGAACGACGCCTTCACCGAGGACTTGAGGACCTACGACCCAGCCACCGATGAGGACTGCGAGTTCGATGCTACCGGTGGTTACTGCGATCTCGACAACGATAGCGGAACGTACTACTATCGCGTGCGCGGACAGAACCAGCACGGTGTCGGGCCGTGGAGCGACGTGGAGGACGTCTACGTCTGGGAGTACGAGGACGATTTCAGCGACGAGGAGAGTGGGTGGCCGCGGCTGTGGGAGAGAACCCGTGGAGCCCTTTACCAGGTGGCGCCTTACGAGCATCCAGACTGCGGGCCCAACAAGGACTGCAAGTACGAGGATGGTCATGGGTACATCGTCGCCCGTCGCGCCGAGGAGAACCCTAGGGCGCTATTCACGCCGGACGTGGAGATCCCCTCCACCAAGTATGGGCTGGAGGTGGATGCGCGATGGTGGGAGGCATCCGTGAATGCCACCTACGAGATCTTCTTCTCCTCGGAGGACGACTTCGACACGTACTATGCTGTGAAAGTCCGGATCGACAATCCCGATAAGCCCGGTGGCGAGCGGCCGAAATGTGAGTATCGTGTCTATCAGCGGACCGACGAGGGGGACGAGATCTTCACGGACTTCTGGAACAGGTCGGACAGCATCAACTGCGGCGTCGTGTACTGCAACGGCGACGACAGCTGTGGGAACACGGCCTGGAACGAGTGGAAGATCCAGCGGGATGACAATTGGATCAGTGTGGAGGTGAACGGCGACCTACTCTACAGCGGGAGGCACGACGACCCCCTCGGCGCTGATCGGGTCTTCGGCTTCGGGGCCACCAACTACGAAGGCTTCACTCCAGCAAAGCCGGTGTTCGACAAACTAGAGGTCGAGCTCGAGGACTAGACAGCGTCGCGACACGTGAAAGAGGGGGAGGCGATTGGAGCCTCCCCCTTGCACTGTCAGCGACTCCTGACATCCATTCCACCAGTGCGACCGGGGGACCATGAATAGGCGTGCGCTCAACATCCTACGTGTGGTGATCAGCGTCGGAGCACTGGTCTTCCTCTTCTGGAAGGTCGTTAATCCTGATGAGACGTTGGGTGCTCTAGGTCAAGCCAACGTTCGTTATCTACTGCTGGCCCTCGGTCTCTACATCTCCAGCCTCGTGATCCGCGCCTTCCGCTGGTTTCTCCTCCTGCGAGGCCTCGACCTTCAGGTCTCGTTTTTCCGCCTAGTACGCCTCTACTTCATCGGGCAGTTCTTCAGCAGCTTTCTACCCACTCAGTTCGGCGGGGACGTGATGCGCGCCTTGGAGCTGACCGAGGATACTGAGTCACCGGCCGCCGTCGGCACCGTCCTGTTGGACCGGATGACGGGTCTTCTTGTGTTACTCCTGATGGGGCTGGCGGCCCTCCCGTTCCTGGCCGGACGAATGGAGCCGTGGCTCGTTTGGCTGCTGGTGGGCGTGGCTGGCGGCGGTCTCGTCGGCGGTGCCTTGGTGCTGGAGGGACGTTTCCTTCGATATCTGACCTCGTGGCTTCCCTCCAAGGTCAGCCTGAGCGGTGAAGGGGCTCTGGCCCAAATCTATGCCGCAGTGACCGGGTGCGGATGGAGGGCCGTCGCTGGTGCCTTCGGGGTCTCGGTGGTATTCAACCTGATCAACATCCTCATCAACTGGCTGTGCGGCATGGCCGTCGACGTGGGGGTAGGTCTCGGCTACTTCTTCATTGCCAGCCCCCTTCTGTCCGTATCCGGAATGATACCCTCTATCGGTGGATGGGGTGTCCGCGAGGCCGTGAGCGCCGCGGTATTCTCCCCAATCGGCGCCGATGCTGACGTGGCTACAGCCCTGGCCATCTCGATCGGAGGCGTGACCCTGGCCACGGGACTTCTAGGAGGGTTCGTCTACGGCATCGAGCAGGTCCGTGGACTGCTGGGATCGCGAGGCAACAAGCAGGCTGATCCAGGTGATCACGAGCTCCGGTAACGACAAGGTCAAATACGTACGGAAGCTCCAGACCCAGAGGGACCTTCGTCACGCGGATCGGCGGCTCGTCCTGGAGGGGGTCCGTCTCGTGGAGGAGGTTACTCGGGCCAGCCTGGTTCCGTCCCTGGTCCTGCATACGGAGGACCTGACAGAGGGCGGGCGGGGCAAGGCGCTGCTAGTGACCTTGCGCGCCATGGAAGCCCCGACCTTCCAGGTCACCGACGAGGTTATGGCGTCGTGCTCCGACACGATGACGCCTCAGGGCATTGTCGCTGTGCTTCCGTTCCCCGAGTTTGCGCCTCCCCAGCCGCCAAGCTTCGTCCTCATCGCTGACAGGCTCCGAGATCCAGGGAACCTGGGTACCCTTCTCCGGAGCGCCCTCGCTGCCGGGGTCGAGCAGGTCCTGTTGGCGCCCGGCACCGTGGACTTCAGCAATCCCAAGGTGGTTCGTTCCGCGATGGGCGCCCATCTCTGGCTCCCCATCCTCCACGCTGACTGGGATGCGGTTGCTGAGATAGTCGCTAGCTGCAACACGTGGCTGGCGGCTGGCGGCGGTCAGAGGACCTACACAGAGGTGGACTGGACGACGCCCTCGGCCCTCATCGTGGGCAGCGAGGCCCACGGCGCCGGCGATCGGGCCGCGTCGCTCGCTCAGGGACGCATCTCCATTCCGATATGCCCAGTCGTCGACTCCTTGAACGCGGCCACGGCCGCGTCGGTCATCCTGTTCGAAGCTGTGCGCCAGCGCGGGGTACCAGCCTAGAGTCTTACCCGGGCGAGGCGGAAGCGCTGACCCAGGCTGCGATGCTTCCTGCCAAGACACGCTCTGGTCGGAGTGGATACATCGTGAGAGCCTGCTCCTTTCCAGGGCTCCCTGGGTTGACCCAATGGTCGAGCTTGACAAGAGCATGGTTCTGGGGCATAATCGATCGATATAGGAAAGTGTCAAACAACAAAGGCTGTGACGGAGAAAAGTAGGTAGATGGAAGCCTCCAGGGAGGCGGGGCCTTGGACTGAGAGCCGCGCCGGGCAAGAACACTACCGGAGTTCGCTCCTGAGCCGACGGGTGAACGAGGGATTGATGCGCTCCCCCAAGTAGCTCGCTCCGCAGGTCCAGCGTTATCGGGACAGCTGATCGCGCCTCGGTGCTGTCGGCGAGAGAGGTGGACCCGGACTGGGTCAATCAGGGTGGTACCGCGGGAGAACGATGCTCTCGTCCCTCAAGGGACGGGGGCTTTTTTTGTTTTTGTAGGAGGCGCGCAACCCCTCAGGGGCGCGATGTCGTTCTGCCCTCCATGCCGTCAGATCAAGAGTAGGCGAGGCTGAGGGGTGTCTGATCCGATTTTCTTGGGTGGCCAGAGGCCGGGCGGGGGGGAGCCCGTAGTCGACGATCTCCTCGATCATGGCGTCCGGACATCCGGTTCGGCCCGTCTGTCGCGTGCCGAGGCTGGACGGAGACAAGCACAGAGGATGGAGCTAAGGAGTTGACCGATGCTCGATGAGCTAGAACGCGTTGAGGAGGAGGCCCGGGCCTCCCTGGAACAGGCAAAGCGCGGGGAGGAGCTGGAGGCGTGGCACAAGAAGTACCTGGGGAAGAAGGGCGCCATCACACAGATGCTGCGCTCCGTTGGCAACTTGCCCCGGGATGAGCGCCCCGCCTTCGGGCGCGCGGCGAACGCGGCCAAGCAGGCCCTTGAGCAGGCCTATGAAGCGCGCGCCGAGAGGCTGGAGCGAGAGGAGATGGCGTCGGAACTTGAGGAGGGCGCCATCGACGTCTCGCTCCCCGGGCGGCCCGTGGACTACGGCCACCTCCACCTGACCACCCAGAGTTTGCGCCGCATCTACGATATCTTCGGCGACATGGGCTTCCAGGTCTACGAGGCTCCCGAGGTGGAGACCGACGAGTTCAACTTCGGCCTCCTCAATATGCCGCCCCATCATCCTGCCCGCGACATGTGGGATACATTCTGGGTCGACGACGGCATCGTGCTCCGGACCCACACCTCGCCGGGGCAGATTCGCGCCATGCACGAGTATTATCCCGAGCCCATCCGGGTGATCCTGCCAGGCAAGTGCTACCGGTACGAGCAGATCACGGCCCGATCTGAGCATCAGTTCTACCAGGTGGAGGGCCTGGCCGTCGGTCGGCACATCACCATGACCGACCTGATCGGGACGTTGACCGAGTTCGCCGGCCGCTTCTACGGGGGGGTGCGCAACCTCCGCATCCGTGGCTCCTACTTCCCGTTCACGGAGCCCTCCATCGAGGCCGATATCGACTGCATCCTGTGCGAGGGCGCGGGCTGTCGGGTGTGCAAGTATAGCGGCTGGCTGGAAATCGCCGGCGCCGGCATGGTCCACCCCGCCGTATTGGAGAACGGCGGGTATGATCCCGATGAATGGAGTGGCTTCGCTTTTGGCTTCGGCGTCGAACGCCCGGCTATGCTGAAGCACGGCATCGATGATATCCGCCTCTTCTACGGCAATGATCTGCGCTTCCTGAGGCAGTTCTAGGCAAAGCTAGCGTGCTGAACGGCTAACCAGACCTGCCCACGGCGATGCGGTGCCGGGAACGCTGGTCAGGGACTCCCGCCGCATCGCGTTGCCGCCAGATGGTTCGGACGTGAGGGGAGTTACGATACGTGAATGGACGTCTCTCATCCACAGGACCTATAGGGGCGTCCGGCCTTGGAGGACCTGATCGTGCTACACTCGACGATGCTATGTCGAGCTGCACAATCTTAGCCCAGCATGCGATGCAATCCTCATGCGATGGCGGCGATTGAGAATCTGGACTTACGCGGGGTCTAGGTTGCCTAAGATGAGTACATGAAGGAGATGTCCAGTGAGAGTTCCACTGTCTTGGTTGAATGACTATCTGAAGACCGACGTGTCCGTCGAAGAGCTGGCCGAGCGTCTCACCCTGGCCGGCCTGGAGGTCGAGACCATTGAGTATATCGGGCTTCCGCAGGCCGAGCTGCCCTGGAGTCCCGAGCACTTCGTCGTGGGCCAGGTCCGGGCTGTCCATGGCCATCCTAACGCGGACCGACTGGTCCTCGTCGAGGTGGACCATGGGCGTCCCGAGATGGAGGTCGTCGTGACTGGCGCTCCTAGCCTGGTCGAGCGTGAGGGTGAGGATGGGCTTCACCTTAAGGTCGCCTTTGCTCGGGAGGGCGCGCGGCTCTATGACGGGCACGCCCCGGACAAACAGGTGATGACCCTTCAAAAGGTCAAGATCCGCGGCATTCCGTCCCGGGCCATGGTTGCCTCGGAGAAGGAACTGGGGTTGTCTGACGAGCAGGTCGACATCCTCTACTTACCTGACGACGCGCCGGTCGGCACGCCCTTGGCTGGCTACATAGGCGACGCTGTGTTGGAGTTCGACATCAAGGGGCCTTTCGCCCACCTCAACTCGGTGATCGGTGTCGCGCGAGAGGCCGCGTCCTTGCTGGACGTTCCCCTCAAGCGCGAGGTCCTCAAGGTGCTGGACCGGCGCCCTGCCGAGCTGGCAGCCAACCCTGATTTCTTGAAGCTAGAGATCGCTGACCCCGATCTCTGTCCGCGCTACTCCGCCGCGTTCATCAAGGAGGTGGATGTCCAACCTTCCCCCTTCTGGATGCAGATGCGGCTGCGGCGGGCGGGCGTGCGTCCCATCAACAACATCGTGGACGTCACAAACTACGTCATGCTTGAGTTGGGCCAGCCTCTCCATGCTTTTGACTACAAGCTCCTACGATCCTGTCCGGGCGGGGACCGCCCAGCCATCATCATTCGACGGGCAGAAGCCGGGGAACGGATGAAGACGCTGGATGGGCAGATGCGCACGTTCGACGAGGAGATGCTCCTGATCACCGACGGCGGCGGCCCGGTTGCCGTGGCGGGCGTCATGGGTGGCGAGGAGAGCGAGGTCTCCGAGCACACGGACACCGTCCTTCTGGAGTCGGCCAACTTCCACTATCTGAACGTCCGGCGCACCTCTCGTGAGCTCGGCCTCTCCACGGAGTCGGGCCAGCGGTTCGGTCGTCGAGTCGATCCAGAGCTCACGGTAAGGGCCGCGGCGCGGGCGGCGTACCTGATGGCCGAGCTGGCGGGCGGGCAGGTCGCCCCTATCATCGGTGATCTCTATCCAGGGCGAAAACCGCAGCCGGTGATCCGTTTCGATCCGGCGTATGCCGCTCGCATTCTGGGCGTGGAGGTCCCCAGGGATGAGGTCGTGCGCATCCTCTCCTCTCTGGATTTCGAGGTCTCAGAACCATCGAAGGGGGATGTGCTGACGGTCGCTGTCCCATCGCACCGCCAGGACGTGACCAGGCCCATCGATCTCGTCGAAGAGGTAGGACGGATCTGGGGCTACGATCGCTTCCCCACCACCTTGCTGCGCGACGAATTGCCGCCCCAGAGAGAATCCATGCGGCTCAAGGGCGCTGAGCAAGTGCGCGATGTGTTGACCGGGTGCGGCCTGGACGAGGTCATCACCTACTCCCTGACCAGTCTCGAGGAGGAGGCGCGGCTCAGTCCGGGTCAGCCGTTCCCGGATCCCGATACCTATCTCCAGCTCCGGAATCCACTCTCGTCTGAACAGCATGTCCTGCGGCAGGCGCTCCTGCCCTCGCTGCTCAACGCCACGCGTCGGAATCTGCGTTTCTTGGACCGCGTGTCCATCTTCGAGATCGGTCGGATCTACGTGCCCGTGGAAGGGGCGGAGCTGCCGGACGAGCGTCAGCGGTTGGCGGCGGTTATGACCGGTCCTCGCGAGGAACGGTCTTGGCTGGAGCATCAAGACCGCGCCTGGATGGACTTCTTCGATCTTAAGGGCGTGGTCGAGACGTTGCTCTCCCGGTTGAGGGTGGACGTGGTGTTTGACCCCGGGGAGCACGCCGCCTTCCACCCCGGCCGGTGTGCAGACGTTCGAGTCGCGGACCGCTCCGCCGGCGTCGTAGGTGAACTTCATCCGCTGGTACGTGAGGCATTTGAGCTGCCGGACCAGCCTGTCGGTGCTCTGACCTTTGACCTGGATGTGCTGCTGGCGGACTGGGGTAGCCCACGGGAGATGGTGGGCCTATCAACCCATCCACCGGTCTACGAGGATCTTGCCGTCGTAGTCGAAGCGGAGGTCCCAGCGGAACGCGTGCGTCGCGTCATCCGGCGTGCCGGCAGTCCCCTGGTGAGATCGGTCGAGCTCTTTGACGTCTACCGAGGTTCTCAGGTGGACGAGGGTAAGAAGAGCCTGGCTTACCGTCTCACGTATCAGGCTGAGGATAGGACGCTCACGGATGGCGAGGTGGCAGAGGTACGCGCTGCCATAGTGGACGAGCTGAAGGACGCACTGAACGCGAGGTTGAGAAGCTGACAGGTCTGCTGCAGATCACTCTCGACCCGCTCGGTTCTCGAGCTGTCGCCCCACTGCGGGGGGCAGCTCGAGAACGCTCTTCTGAGGCTGGCGTGGCGCTTGCTCCGCCAACCTCAGCTACTGTCCACCCCCGATCAGCCTCGTACGAAAGCTCAACAGACCGCGGAGCGCCTTCTGGCCCGCCGATGGGCGCTCGAGAGTCTCCAATCCCGCTTGATAGGTCGCCAGGCCCGCCTGACGATCGCCCGACTTCCATTGTTGAACACCCAGGGCGAGCAAGGTCTCACCCTGACGCTGGTCGTCGCCCACCTCCGCGAAGATAGTGGCGGCCTCCCGTAGAGACGCCACAGCCCTCTCCCGCTGCCCCTGGCTGGCGTACAGGCCGCCCAGATTGCCCAGCACCTGGGCCTCTCGATCAATGTCACCTAGAGCGGCAAACGCGGACTGGGCCTCCTCAAGAGCAGCCACCGCCTCGTCCCACTGGCGCCGCATGCGGTGGACGATGCCCAGGTTGTTGAGCATCTCCGCCGCCTCCACGACGTCACCCTCCGAGCCGAATGCCTGACGGGCCTGTTCGAATCGCTCAGCGGCCTCCGGGTAGAGACCCTCTTGAAAGAGCCGCAGGCCCTCTTCCTTCATCTCTTGAGCCGACCTCGTCTGATCGGACGTCGTTTGGTCCATCTTCGCGCCTCCAGTCTTAGGTGCGTCTTGCGGGCCGACCGCAAGTCGAAGCAGCCTTCTCATCGGACGCTAGTAGGTGATCTCCAGCAGGCCCTCCGCGATCTCGCGGAGTCTACTCGCCGGCATGTGAGAGAGCTTCATGGCTAGCTCAAGGTACTTGACGTTGATCGGCTTGGCGACGAACGCCTTAATGTTCGAGGGGAGGTCCTGGAATCGACGGTCGATCTCCCGCTGCTGCTGCCTCGCCGCGATGGGGCCGTCCCCCTCATCCCGAAAGTAGTCCAGCGGGAGCTCCAGGGATCGCGCCAGCGTCTCAAGCTGAGTCACCGGGATACTACGTTTCCCAAGCTCATAAGCCTCAACCTCGTCCGTGGTGCAGCCGAGCCAATCGGCCAGGTCGTGATGGTCCAGGTCTGCCTCCAGCCGTGCCTGTCGGACCAGGGTGCCTATGATCCGGCGTCTGAGGCTAAGGATCGTGGCGAAATCTGGATCCCTTTCGTCCGTCGTCAGCTGAGAATGAGGATCGATGAAGTGGCTTACCGGCGCATCCAACACGTATCCAAGCACCTCGAGCTCAGGCAGTGAGATCGGTTCGCGGCCCTCCTCGTATGCTTCGATGTCGCTCTTGGACACGCCGAGGGCTTCCGCGCATTCCTCCAATGTGCATCCCTCGCGGCGCCGGGCGTCACGCAGGAGCACGCCGATCATGCGATTGCGGAGCGCCAGCCTTCTCTCATCCATGGGTTCCTCCTCTAAGCGGCTTGGGTCCGACCCGATTATAGCATGTCGCGTTTCGGCAGCAACAGCGCGCCAATTCTTCCACGGCGCCCGGGAGCACGGAACTCAACAGATTGGGTCCTGTCTCACCCCAGGTTACCGCGTCGTCGTGCGACGCGATGACCAGGGCGCAGCCTCATGGGGATCTGCTCCAAATTGCCGGACCAACCCGGGCTCATCTATCGGTGGCAGCCAGTCCGGCGACCAAGAGATCTAGAGCAACCTCGGCTTCGATCTTGCCCGTCTTGATCTCCACGTCGATTTCTGATAAGTGACGATAGACTTTCTCCAACTGCGCCGACGTGAAATGGACCGCCTGGTTGTGGAGTTTGCGGGCTGGGAAGGGATGGATGCCCAGCACCTTGGCGATCTGCTGGGGAGAGGCTCCATCGCTCTTCAGGGTCTTGACCTGGAGCAGCAGGCGGAACTGCCGAATGATCATTCCCAACAGGCCCAGCGGATGCTCACCCTCCTCGATCAAGCGGTGGAGCGTCTTCGTAGCGGTGCGGCCGTCTCGTTGCCCCAGCGCATCGACCATGTCGAAGATTACCGCATCCTGGGAGTATGGCACCAGGGTTTCCACATCCTCTGCAGTGACTGACCTCTCCCCGCCGCTGAACGTCACCAACTTGTCGATCTCTTGATCGAGCAGTCGGAGATTCGCACCTACCACAGAAGCTAGATGATGCGCTGCCCGGGGTTCGAGGCTACCACCGCGCTTCTGGGCCCGCCTGCGAATCCACTGGGGGAGTGATCTATCGTCCGGTTGGTCAAATTGCTTTTCGTATCCCCGCTCCTCTTGTCTTGCAAGGCGGACCACAGGGTGCCTGGAGGAGAGGGGTTTGTCTTCGACCAGGACCAGTCGTGTGGTCGGCGGCAGCTTGGGAAGGTAGTCGACCAGGGCATTCAGGAGCTCCTGCCTCTTCTCCGACAACTTACTACCCTTGCGGGCAGTCAGCCTCGACAAGAGCCCCTCGACGATGACGAGTCGTCTGTCCGCGAGGAAGGGGATGGCATCGCAGGCGTGGCGCAGCTTGCCTAATGTCAGCCTCTTGCCATCGAACACGGTCGTGTTCAGGTCCGTGGTCTCTCCGCCTCCCAGCCGGCGCTTGAAGTCGGCCAGGGTCTCCGACCGAGTGAACTCATCCTCGCCGTGGAGGACGTAGAAGGTGGGTGCAGGTTTCGTCATCTTGCCATGGCAGTGCCGACTGGCGTCGAGCTACCCCGCGTAGCGAGAAGACCAGCTACTCTCCCCATCGCGGTCCGTCTAGCCCTTCGTCCGCACCAAGTGGATCGTCGTTCCGGCTCGGCTGCTCTTGGTGGCGCTGGTGATCTGCAGGTTGCCTACGTCGGCCTTCGTCGTCACGCGAGCCTGGAACGCCGTGCCCAGGGGTCTCGATGCGATGACGCCCAATGTCCCGACAGCGCAGGCCAGGGGGAGCCTGGACAAACGCTCAAGCACACCTTCGTTCTCGTCCTTGGTCATACCCCCCAGCGCCAGGAACGCCCCCAGCCCCGCGATGACCCCGGCGACGGCGTAGTTGGAACCGCAGTTGGGGTGAACGGCCAGGCCTCGTTGTCCCGCTTTCAGCCGTCTGAGTCCGTCCTGAGCGGCCTCCAGGAGCTCCCGGGTGTCGACGTCCCCGTAGACCGTGAACCCCCAGATGGACGAGCGGCCCATCAGTCTCACGTTTCCTCCCCGTTCAGCGAGAATCTGTAGCGTCGCGTGCTCCAGGGCATGATTCCTGCGCACACTGGAGATGGCGGGGAGATCCAGGAACGATGAGAGAAGTCCTCCACTCATTTGTCCTCCGTTCGTCATACGACCCGACACCGGCGTGATCCATCTCTGGTTGGGAAAGGGGGCGACATGCGGCGTCACCGGAGATGTCTTGAAACAGCCGGTGCCCTCCCTATCCCAAACAGCTGCTCATACTGTGCGTACCTGGTGCGAAACACCCCTGGTCGGGATCAGACTTCCCCGGCGGCGAACCCACCAGGCCCTCATCCGATGGCATGTTCCCTTCCCCCCGCATGCTCTTCCTCGGTCCCGAGGAAGCCACCGGTCGTTCGTAGCCGTCGCAGTCTGGAGCCGATCGACTCCCGCTCAGGATGGCCGGGACTCCCCCAGACGTGTCCAACGGAATCGATCCTGCGGCATGCACCTCATCTACAGGGAGGGCGCCAGGTCTGTCCAGCCTGCGGGCTGCAAGACGGCCCTCTCTCGCCCACCAGCGGAGATCCGCGTGCCACCGCTGCTCGGTCTCGCTCCTCCGGTGATTATACTCGGCGAGAACCGTTGCGACAAGAACTATCATGCGTCAGGTGCGCCCGAGACTCGTCAAGGTTTGCAGGAGTCCTGTCGGTCCGGATCATCCGACATCCTGGGAGGGGCCTATGCGTTGTAGGCGTCTCGCTGCGATCAGAGTGCATTGCGCGAGACACCTTACGCCCGGGGCTAGTGCTTGACGTGGGTGACAAGTCACCAGCGCACCGCTCGACGATGCCTTGTCCTACTCCGACCTCAGGCACACGTTCGCGACGCAGGGCGGGTCGATGGAGGGAGCGGACGTGATGAGGGAGAGCCTGAGGCTCACCGCGTCTGGGACTGTTCGGCGGAGGACCCAGCGCTCGATTGCCTCGAGGGGCCTTCCCTGCCCTCTGCCTTGGTGTTATAATACCTCCCTTGGCAAAGTGAAGATGTGCATCAAGAAAATGCGGGAGTGACAGAATGGAGACGACCAAACTTCTGATTGTGGCAGCAGTCCTGGTTCTGCTTGTGGCCATCGTCTGCTGCTGCTGTGCAGGAGGCGCGTTTATGTTGACCAACGCGGGGGAATTCCCGAGCCTACCCGAGATCGAGGTGACCGTGCCCTCTCTCAACTTCGAGACGGCAACCCCCGCTCCTACACCGGAGGTCAATCGGGATCCGGCAGGCAATCTCGGTGAGGAGACAGAGGCCTTGCTGGAGGAGACGGTGATCCCGGAGCGCGATCTCCACGAGCTGGCGATCCGCTTGCGGGGGCTCCCGGCTGATACCCCCCGCGCGGTGGAGGCCTCGGAGGTGCGAACCTTTGAGGTGGGGGATCGTCGACTCTTCCACGCCTCGAACGTCGACACGGAGGAACAGTTTGACCTCTACGCGACGCTCAGGTACAGGACCGACCACGTCTATATGTGGGTGGAGGAAGGCGAGCCGATCAACGAGGCAAATCTGAAGGCAGCCGCTGACCTCTTCGAGGAACAAACGTATCCAACGAACCGGGCGTTCTTCGGTAGCGAGTGGACCCCAGGGGTCGACGGCGACCTGCGCCTGAGCATTCTCCACGCCACGAATCTGGGTAACTCCGTCGCCGGATACTACTCCAGCGCCGACGAGTTCGTGTCTGAGGTTCGCGATGACTCGAACGAGATGGAGATGTTCTACATCAACATCGACAACGTCTCGGTGAACAGTGCCTTCTACAACGGGGTCCTGGCGCACGAGTTTCAGCACATGATCCATTGGCACAATGACCGGAATGAGGAGACGTGGCTGAACGAGGGCTTCTCGGAGCTGGCGACCTATCTGAATGGATTCGACGTCGGAGGTTCTGACTATCTCTTCGCGGGTGCGCCGGACACGCAGCTGAACTCGTGGCCTTCTGGTCCGGGCGCGGCAGGGCCCAATTATGGAGGAGCCTATCTGTTCACGTCCTATTTTCTGGATCGATTCGGCTCCGATGCCACGCAGGCGCTTGTCGCCCACCCGGAGAACTCCTTTGCCAGTGTAGAGATCGTGCTGCGCGAGCAGGGGAGCGATCTGACGTATGAAAACCTGTTGGGCGACTGGGTCGTGGCCAACTTGTTGGACGATCCAGACATCCTCGACGGCCGGTACGGGTATGAGGACATCGATCCGCCCGCTGTCGACGTCGAGACGACCTACTTCGACAACGCCTACCCGGTGTCGGAGCAGGCGATGGTCCATCAGCACGGCACGGACTACATAGAGCTTCAGGGACGTCAGCCGCTCACCCTCACCTTCACGGGGTCGACGCAGGTGGGCCTCGTCGACACGTCGGCGCACAGTGGGCAGTATGTCTGGTGGTCGAACCGCGGCGATGACTCCAACATGACGCTCACGCAGGCCTTTGACCTGTCAGGGCTCGAGGAGGCCACCCTCTCCTACTGGACCTGGTACCACATAGAGAAGGACTGGGACTACGCCTACGTGGAGGCGAGCACCGACGGTGGGGCGACCTGGGATATCCTGGAGACCCCCTCGGGGGTGGGGACGAATCCTAACGGCAACTCCTTTGGCTGGGCCTACACGGGCAAGAGTGGCGGGGGTGACACACCCGAGTGGATTGAGGAAGAGGTGGACCTCACCGACTACGCGGGCCAGGAGGTCGTCATTCGCTTCGAGTACATCACCGATGACGCGGTGACGCAGCCGGGCTTCGTCCTGGACGACGTGTCCATCCCCCAGATTGGCTACTTCAGCCACCTTGAGGAGGACGGAGGAGACTGGGAACCCGCTGGTTTCATCCGCCACGCCAACGTGCTCTCGCAAGAGTGGCTGGTTCAGATGATCCTCTTTGGCCCGGATGCGACGGTAACCCGCCTCGAGCTTGGGCCAGATCAGACCGGCGCGTGGAGCGTCCCTCTGGCCCGCGACACAGATCGCGCGGTCATCACCGTGACCGGAATGGCGCCGGTGACGACGGAACGGGCGTCGTACAGCTACGAGGTGACGGAGTAGAACGCCGTACGATGGCCCGCGGCGGACCCCCGGGTGTCCGCGTGGGTTGGGCCGCGGGTACTAGTAGTGGATGTTGACCAGCGTGCCCACCGAGGACCATTGGAAGAGCCATTGAGCCTCAGGGGTGGGTAGGTTGATGCACCCGTGGCTCATGGGATGGCCGAAGTTGCTGTGCCAGTAGGTGCCGTGGATGCCGTAGCCGCGATAGAAGTACATCGTGTATGGGACATCGCGGAGATAGTAATCGGGCCCGCTCATATCGTCGTATCGCAACTTGATGTAGATCTTGTACTGTCCTACCGGCGTCGGTGTATTGGGCAGACCGGTCGAGACGGGTGTCGAGCGCACGGGCGTCTGTCCCTCGTAGGCCGTTAGCACCTGACGGCTCAGGTCGACGTCGATCCAGCGCACGTTGCCGCCTAGAGAGGACCGCGCCGGCGACAGCTCGTCGGGCGTGGGCGTGGGGGGTGGGTCCGTCGGCTGCGGTGTCGCCGTTGGCTGAGGAGAGGACGTCCGGGAGGGCGATGGCGTCGGCGAAGGCGTAGCGGTCGGTGTCGAGCTTGGTGTCGGTGTGGCTGTCGGCGAGGGCGTGCTGGTGGCCGTCGGCGCGGCGGATGGCGTGGAGGTAGGTGTCGAGGTTGGACTTGGGGTTTGGGTCGGCCTCGGGGAGGGCGTTGGCGTGGCCGTTGCAGTCGGTGTCGCGCTCTGCGGTGCGGCCTTGGCTGCGATGATGGACAGCTCTTCGGGCGAATACCAGGCCACCACCAGGAACACGCCCAGAACAAAGGCGATGATGGACCCGATGGCGGCCAGCGGCAGCAGACGACGCCACCCAGAGGGGGTATTCTCTTGCGATGGCTCGGGCGGTAAAGGATGCAGTGACCCTGATGCCCCCGGTGGTGCAGAGGGTACGACGTCCGATGGGTGGTGTGGTGTATGCCTTGAGGCCGCCCACTCGCGGGCTGCGAGTGCTCGCTCGTCATCGGGGGCGATCTTCAGAGCACGCTCGACGTATGCCAGGCTTGCGCCAGGGTCCTCACTCAGCCAAGCCATCCACAGCAACGCCGGTAGGTTGGAGGGATCCCGGTGCAGCGCGTCACGAAAGACTCGTCGGGCCTCGGCCTTCTCCCCCGATCGTGCAGCTTCCTCTCCTTCTCTCAGTAGCGCGCTAGTTTCTAGCTCCATAGGCACCTGTCTGGATCAAGGTGTTGCGACTCGCCATCCGACTGCGTTGGCCAACCCTCCGATCAGGACGGCTTTGGGTAGCCGGGCGGCTGGACCTGTGGTCTCTCCAGTGACTGGACGCAAATCCGAGCATCGTCGGGGCGAGTGTAACACCGCAGACCGAGGGTGTCAATCGGTGGCTGTGCGGTGTCCGGAAGGAAGTCGACGTGATACCTAGGCCTGTTCATTCGTCAGCGCCCGGCAAGGTCATCCTCTTTGGCGAGCACGCCGTGGTGTACGGGGAACCGGCTGTCGCCGTGCCGGTGACCGAGGTAGAGGCTAGGGCATCCGTCGTCCCCGCCCAGATGGGGCGTGGGCTCACGTTGGTGGCCTCCGACCTGGGTGAATCCTTCGCCTTGAACCGGGCGCCCGAAGGCGAGCCTCTCGCGCTGGCGGCCCGATTGACCCTGGACTTCCTAGGCGTGTCGCCCCCTGATGCTACGCTCACCGTTCGTTCCACGATTCCCATCGCGAGTGGGTTGGGCAGCGGCGCCGCGGTCTCCACGGCCCTGGTAAGGGCCTTGGCGCACTTTTTCGGGCAGGCGCTGGAACCGGCGGAGGTGAGCACTCTCGTCTACGAGGTCGAGAAAATCCACCACGGCACACCCAGTGGGATCGACAACACAGTTATCGCCTATGAGCGGCCGGTCTACTTCGTCCACGGCGTTCCGTCGGGTCCCGTGCCCCTGTCCGTGGGAGCGCCCTTTTCTCTCTTGATCGGGGATACAGGGCTTCCCAGTCCCACCAGGCGGCTGGTCAGCAGCGTTCGTGCGCGCCGGGAGCAAGATAGGACTGAGTGCGACGCTATCCTCAAGCGAATCGGGTCCATCGCACGGCGAGGCCGCCGGGCTGTGGAGGCGGGACAGGTCAGAAGGCTTGGGCCTCTAATGACGGAGAATCATCGACTCCTTGTCGAGCTGGGCGTCTCGTCGTCCGCGCTGGACGCGCTAGTCGATGCTGCGCGTGAAGCCGGCGCACTGGGTTCCAAGCTCTCCGGGGCCGGTCAGGGGGGGAATATGCTGGCGCTGATCCCACCGAGCGCCGGAGGGCGTGTTGAACGCGCTCTGCGGGATGCGGGCGCTGTGCGGGTCATCCGGACCGCTGTCGGCTAGGCGCGATCCGCCGTGCCGGCGGGTCACGCCTCCACCCACTCACGCCTCCCGAAAGCGGGCTTCCAGCTCTTCCAACAACTGGGCGGCTTCCACCAACTTGTCGAGGGGATTCTTCTCACCGGCGAAGTACCGGTAGTCGCACGGCATGATATCGAGCGTCTCAACCAGGTCATCGTGGCGGTCCCGAAGGGCACTTTCGCTGACCCCATAGAGATGTGCGATGTCCGACCGCTCCACGGGGCGCAAGTTCACCTTCCGCACGACGTAGTCGAGCGCAGCTGCCCACGCCCGTGGCTTCTGGATAACCAGGCTCCCGCGACCGTGCGCCACCCGGTACTCCAACCACATCTGCAGGGCAGCACCGATCTCCTCCACGGGCACATCGGCCTCAGTCATCCTATCCGTGAGAACGTGCTCTACGTCGTCCATCCCGCTGGAGAAGAGTTGCTCAAACCGCTCTGTCACGTCTGAGTCGGGCTCAAGCCTGATGAATTCTGCCAAGACGCGCAGGGCGTGGTCGTAATCACCACTCCGGGCCAGGGCCTGTGCGAGCGCCAACTGATGGTCAGGATTGTCGGGGTCAAGATCGACGGCGGCCTGGAGTTCCTCCACCGCCCGATCTACGTTCCACGCTCGGTAAGCCCCCATGCCGGCCGCTTGATGCTCCAGGGCCCGGCGGAGATCCTTGCGCTTGGTCTTTTCTCTGGCCATCACGTGTGCCCCCGTCGATATCTGGTAATGCATCGTTGACTCTCCCGAAAAAAGGTGCTCACGGTGCCTGGTACTTGTCGAAGACGCCGTTGAAGTGCCTGGGACCTGCCCTTCGAAAGCTTCTTTCAGTAGAGCCATCGTTGCGCCACAATGGACGCTGATGCCGGATTATATCACGGCGAGGGAAGATGGACAAAGCCCGGAGCTGTTCCGGCACCGTTGTCCCTGGAATGGAATGATGTTATAATCGATGGTCCAGTTGACCACCACGACATCAACGATTCCCCGCGGGTAGTCATCCGAGGAGTTAGCCATGGTAACGAAGATCACGGATACGATGGACCTGTCTCAAGCGCTCCAGACGCTCAAGTGGCTGGATCAGGAGCGGCGCAAGGACAGGGCTATGATTTCGAAGCTGGAGGAGCGTCTACAGGAGCAAGAACGGAGGATCGCCAGAAAGACGGCCCAGATCGAGGAGCTTCAGGGGGCTCTCACGCGGCTTGAGGGCCGGCTGTCCAAAATCGACGAGTTTGAGCAGATGGTCTCCAATTACAAGAAGGAGATGACCTTCCAGCTTGAGCGGCGCGACGAGGCCTCGCACAAAGAGCGCGCGGAGGCCAAGCGGCTCCGCCGACTGGAGCACGAGGCCATGAAGGAGCACCTCAATCGCCTGGAGAAGGAGCTCCGCGTCCTGCCACGTTATGATGAGCAGTTGAATGCCCGTCAGGCCGAGGAAGAGCGCATGAGCGGGAAGATCCAGTCGCTGGAGTCCATAGTGGCCGACCAGGATAAGCGGATCGAGGATGCGACCAACGCTGTGGCCTATCTGGAGGAGCGGCGTCGCTCAGATCATCGTCGCTTGATTGAAGCTGAGCAGAGTTTTCCCAAGATTCACAAGAAGATCGATACCTTGGCCCAGAAGTTTCCACTTCTCGAGCAGAGCGTGCAGAAGCTGGCCCCCCGCATCGACGAGGCTATTCAGATGGCGCGGAAGTGGGAGAAACCCATCGAAGAGCTCCGAGTCTCCGACTTCCAGCGCGAGCAGAAGATGCAGTCCTACGTCGATCAGGCCGAGGCGGTGGCGGAGGAGCTGGAGCGCGTTCGGCAGCAGACCCATGGGTTTATCGAGCGTCGAGAACAGGTGAAGCGGGCGCTGAGTGCCCTGGAGAAATTCCGAACCCGGATCGAACGCCGTCAGGACGAGATGTCGGAGAGACAGCGCATTGCCGAGGAACGCGTCGAGCGCGAGTGGGAGGAGTGGCAGTCCGAGCGATCGAAGGAGCGTAAGAGGCGGGAGCTGGTCATCGAACAGCGGTGGCAGGCCCAGGAGGAGGTCGATACTGAGCAGGCCGGCCGCCTGGGCGCTCTCGAGGATCTGACAAAGCTGCAACACGTGCAGTTGGGCTCCCTATGGGAGGTCCAACGCGCTGATGCTAATGCGCTGTTGAGCGCCGCGCAGGATGTCTACGAGCAGTTGGTCGCCCCGATCGACGACCAGCTGGCGAGCCTACGCGGCGAAGGGCAGGAGTAGCGGCGATGCGAGTCATAGGTACGGCCGGTCACGTCGACCATGGTAAGTCGGCACTCGTGCTCGCGTTAACGGGGATCGACCCCGACCGTCTACGGGAGGAGAAAGAACGCGGTCTGACCATCGATCTCGGGTTCGCCTGGTTCACCCTCCCGGGCGGCGAACCCGTTGGGGTGGTTGACGTGCCCGGGCACCGAGATTTCATAGAAAACATGCTGGCCGGCGTCGGCAGTATCGATGCCACACTCTTCGTGGTCGCTGCTGATGAGAGCGTCATGCCGCAGACACGCGAGCACCTGGCAATTCTGGATCTCCTGGAGATCGATACCGGCATCGTCGTCATCACCAAGACCGACCTGGTGGAGAGCGAGGAATGGCTGGAGTTGGTCGTCGACGATGTGGCCGGGACGTTGACGGGCACGGTACTCGAGGATGCTCCCGTCGTGCTGACCTCCGCACGGACAGGGCGCGGTCTGGATGAGCTGCTGAACGTTTTGGAACGCATCCTTGCCATCCCGCAACGTCACCCGGATCGTGGGCGTCCTCGATTACCTATCGATCGCGTCTTCACCGTCAGTGGTTTTGGCACGGTCGTCACGGGCACCCTGATCGACGGCATACTCGAGACCGGGCAGGAAGTCCGAGTCCAGCCTCAGGGTCTGAAGGCGCGCGTTCGGGGCCTCCAAACGCATAAGGAGAAGATCGATCGTGCGGTGCCCGGCAGCCGCGTGGCGGTCAACCTGAGTGGCGTGGACATGGATCAGGTCGCCCGGGGGGACGTCGTGGCGTCTGGCGATTGGCTGCAGGGCACGACGCTGGTGGACGTGCGGATGCGCTATCTCCCCGACATCCTTTGGCCGGATCTGGGGCAGTTTGCTCAGCGGCCCCTCCGGCACAACACCCGACTCAAGTTCTACACCGGCGCCGCCGAGGTTATGGGGCGAGTCAGGCTCCTTGGGCAGAACGCTCTCCTTCCAGAGCAGGTCGGTTGGGTCCAACTCGAACTCCAGGAGCCAATCGCTATGGTGCGCGGCGATCACTATATCGTCCGGCTGCCGTCTCCGCCGACCACCGTAGGGGGCGGTATCATTGTCGATCCACAGCCGAGGCACAAGCACCGCCGCTTTCGATCCGTCGTGGTCGACCGCCTTGAGACGTTGGCTGAGGGAAGCCCCGCGGATATCCTGCTGCAGACACTGGAGCGAGAAGAGGTCGTATCCGTGGAGGACTTGCTGGAGATGGGCGGGCTTGAGGAGCGTGCCCCCAGCGCCCTGCTTGATCTCCTCGCTGAGGGACGCGCGCTCGTGCTCAACGATGAGCGTCCTGAGGAGATAAGACTGACCGAGCTGCCCAGATCTGCTGGAGCCTTGATCGTCAGCCGTGCGAGGTGGTCATCCCTGATCGACCACATCCTTGATGCTCTGTCGTCTTACCACGAGAAGTTGCCGCTGCGACCGGGAATGCCTCGAGAGGCCCTGCGCAGCCGCCTCCAGCTCGCTCCACGGATCTTCGACGCGGTCGTGGCTCAAGCAGAGCGTGAAGGACTCATCGTCGAAGAGGGAGCGTCGGTGCGGCTTTCGTCCCACACCGTTGAGTTGACGCCTCAGCAGGGGGAACGGGTGAGTGTGCTGCTGGACCGTTTCCGACGGGATCCCTACGCCCCTCCCTCGGCCAAGGAGGCCACCGAGATGGTGGGGGAAGACGTCTACCGGGTGCTCATCTCCCGAGAGGACCTGGTGCAGGTCTCCCCGGATGTCGTCTTCCTGCCAGAGACGTACGATGTCATGGTTACGCGCATCCGGGCTCAGATCGAGCGAGAGGGCAGCGTCACGCTTGCCGAGGTGCGCGATATGTTCGACTCCAGCCGAAAGTATGCCCAGGCTATGCTGGAGCATCTGGATGAGCAAGGTGTGACGAAACGGATGGGGGACAAGCGAGTCCTGCGTTGAGACAAGAGGAGGCAAGCACGTGAGCCCGATCAAGCTGCTGGGTATCTCTGGGAGCCCACGACGGGGGGCGACGGCCTACGCGGTCCAGGAAGCGCTGGCCTATGCCGAAACCCTTGGCGACGTGGAGACGGAGTTTGTCTCGGTGCGCGGCAAAGAGATCAAGTTCTGCATCCACTGCGACTACTGTGTGCGGAAGAAGGAGGGCTGCGTCTTCGAAGATGATGTCGCCAAGATGTATCCCAGCATGGAGGAGGCCGACGCGTGGGTCCTCGGCACTCCTGTCTATCAAGGAACCATGCCGGGACAGCTGAAAGCTGTCCTTGATCGTTGTCGAGCCATTGTCGCCAGGGACATCGACGCGCTCAAGGACAAAGTTGGGGTGGGGATAGCCACGGGTGGCGATCGAGTTGGGGGCCAGGAGCCGGCCATCACGGCCATCCACGCCTTCTACTTGGCGAACAAGATGATCCCCATCAGTGGAGGGCCATTCGGCGCAAATCTGGGCGGCACCATCTGGTCGCGCGACAAGAAGGGTGCGGGTGCCGAGGCTGACGAGGTCGGGATGGAGAGCGTCCGGCGGTCAGTCAATCGTCTTGTTGAGGTGACCTCGACGATCAAGGGCTCGAAGTTGCATGACGATTCTTGACAGATGCCATCGTACAGTGTATAATAGAAAGCATAATTAGAATAATCTGAGCTACCCTACGGATGGGATTGTGAAGCTGCCAAATATCCGTCACGACGCAGCTTAACTGCCGAATCATTTATGATTCGGCGTTTTTGGTCTTAGGGGCCAACCGGTCCGCCTAGGGGGCCAGCCTAGTAGCACATCTTCCACAACCGGGGCACCACGCGCCCCGCCGCGATAGAAGGTCAGCTCGTACCAGAATCGTGGTACAGTCTGCTTGAGAGTTGATGCCGTTACGATGCTGTTGAGCCGTAGCCAGAGACTTGCCTTCTGGGTACATTGTCGGTGCCAAAAAGGCGATCTCGCGCTTTCTTGAGTCATTGGTGGGCTTCACCCGCAATAGGCTTCGTTTCGGCGCGATCGACCCGAAACCCGTTCTGTGACGCCGTGGCCAGTGGGGCCGTGAGGCCTACTCTCTAAACGCCGTCTATGCTCATACGAGTACTGGATGACCATCGGCTGTTCTTGTTGCACACCGTTAGCGGTCTACCGGCCTTCTCTGGCAATCGCCTGATCGCGCGCACCAACCTCTCTCAAGGTAGACGATACATTTACCGGCGGGGGGCTGTGCATCGCTGCGGGGTCCGGCAGAAGAAAGGGGGTGACGACTGAACCATTAGCCTGGATGTTGTATGCGTCTCCTACAGATAGGACAACACAGACGGATAGATCAGATTCCAAGGAGGAATACTCAGATGTCGTTGTACGAGAAGATGGTGAACGAGGCCGTTGGCGCCGCAAAGTCGGTTCTTGGCGTCATAAGGGAGAAGCGTGGCGGGACCTTCAAGATCGCCGACGCAAAGCCATACGTCGATGCCGTCAACGCGATGGAGCCCGGTGACGGGCAGTCCAAAGAGGTCTTCGACCTGCACGTCGAGTCGGTGAATACCCACTACAACACATTGATGGAGCTCACCGACACCATTCGCCCCGAAGACGACCCCTTCGTCGAGCACTACCAGACTCCGCCCATCCTGGAGATCCTCTACGAGGAGGACTCAGAGTTCAAGGACTCGATGTGGCAGTTCATCGACGCGGTCGCCGAGAACAAGTCCTTGATTGGGCTCGATGCGGTTCGTCGCTACGGCGGCATGTACGGCATGACCTGTGTGGTCGACTTTGCCTTCTCTGTCGGATCGGTACCCAATACAGTCAACCGTATCCTCCGGGAGATGGACATTCCGAAGGAGCACAAGCAGACAATCCTGGCTTCGAAGTCATGGGGGATGAACACCTCATACGGCTTTGGCGCAGCTTTCCGGGGGGCACTCGAGTCCGGCAAGACGGCAGCCGAGGCAGAGCAGGCCGAGGTTGACCAGATTCAGCACATCTACCGCGACCCGGTGGAGGCCCAGGCTGAACTGATGGACACCCACAACCTGGGTGGGCACGGTGGACATACCTCGTTCGACACCCGCAAGTACATGGCCCAGTACAAGGAGGCCATGCGACCTCACGTGGTGGCTGCTATGGAGGCGGGCGTGCATCCTGCCAACATCACAGCCGTGCCCGCCTACTGCGTGGGTGACATTGGTCATCACATCGCCCAGTCCGCGTACAATATGTTCAAGGACGACATGTCCTTCGGCATCTACGAAGCAGTGATGGGCGTCTTCGAGAATACCATGCGCCGTGGCGTCGAGCAGGACGCCTATGGCAGCGAGTGGGACGTTCTGGCCGTGGCGACTGGTGCGCCCGCCTGTGCCGCCGCGTACATCCTCTGGCTGGACAGCTTCACTGTCCCCATGGTGATCGATCTGTTCAACAAACGGTTCCACAACTACTGCTCGATGCACCCGGACCGCGGTGAGGCGGACGAGCTGCACAATGTCGACACCATCGACATCCTGATGCGCGGTGAGTCGATCCTAGAGCCGAAGCCGCGTGGTGCCGGTCGCAAGGTCAAGGGCATCGAGGTCGATCTCAGCCCGGTTGAAAACCACGAGGTCGTCATGAATCCGCAGCGTTACACCTATCCGGCGTGCGCCATCACCCAGCGCTTTGCGGCGTTGATGCATATGGCTGACTTCCCGTGCTACATGACGCCCGAGTGCGTAACGGCCACGTTGATGACCAATGCCGTGGCGCTCAATCCGGACCGCCCCGGCGCCCCGGTCAGGGGATGCAAGGACTGCGCTATCTGCACGCTGAACAAGCGCAACGCGCCTATGGCGACGGGCCGTCTGACGGGTGATCAGGGTTATTGCGAGTGGCACCTGGCGGTCTAGTCGAGCGGTGTGTCTAACGTCGTAGATCAGTAACCCTGCAGCATCGTATCCGTAAAGGAGCTCAGGGAGGGAGGACTGAATCCGCTCTCCCTGAGCTCTTCATTATCCTAGAGAGGGACGCTATGTCGCCGTGCATCAGCTGTGTGATATCGAGCCAAGACGAGTACGGTCACGACAGGACCTGGCAGTCCAAATGGATAGACACACGCTGCCCAGTCTGCGGCACAGGGTTTGAGGTTGGCGATCACGTGCTGGTCGATGAGGATACGATAACTGCGTATCATGTCGAGTGCTACGATGGTTCCGGGGCCGCGCTTGAGGAAGGCGTCGTCATCTAGGGCCGCGCTGGATAGATCCGGTGGGACACCGCCACGAGAGCCAAGTGAAGCGCCGGTGATCGACCATGGGGCTCGTCGGTCGAGTTGTCTCGTCCTTATCAGGGAGCTAGCATGTCCGAAAAGGTGAAGGTGGCGTGGGGAATCACGGGCGCCGGAGACTACCTCAGAGAGTCCCTGGACGCAATGAGAGACCTGACGCGGGACTTCGGCGTCGAGGTTACCGTTCTGCTCTCCACGAACGGGGAGCTGGTGGTGAAATGGTACGATCTGTGGGATGACCTGAATGCGAGTTTCGACAAGGTTAGGTCAGAAAAGGGCCCCAACCTGCCGTTCTTGGCGGGGCCTCTTCAACTCGGCCATTATGCCTTCCTCTTTGTGTCGCCGGCGACAGGGAACACTGTGGCGAAGATCGCGTATGGAATAGCGGACAGCCTTGTCACCAACTGTGTCGCGCAGACGGTCAAGGGGGGCACGCCAGTCTTTGTCTATCCGGTTGATCAGGTGGCGGGCAGCCAAGAGACGGAAGGCCCTCGCGGGGAGAGAATCACCATCAGCACCAGACAGATCGATCTGGACAACGTCGAGAAACTCAAGGCCATGCCCGGCGTTGAGGTTCTGGGGCATCCGGGCCAGATAAGCTCGGTAGTGAAGGACACGCTGTTTTCCGAGGTGTCCTGAGCTCCCTCGGGACTGTCCAAAGGACCCGCTGCACGGACCTGTCGCCGATCCAGTCTTAGCCCACACTATGTGCAATCTTGACATAGTCTGCCTGCTTGTGTATAATAGCTGACACAAATCGTTTCGAGCCAGCTGAGTGCCGCATCTATCTTCACAGTCGTTGGCTTCCAACCGAATATCGCGAACCCGCGAATGGTGCTACCCTGCGGATGGGACTGCGAGGTTGTGAATGATCTGCCCTAGTACAACCGAGCTGCCGAGACTTTGGTCTCTGTGCAGCTCGGTTCTTTTTTTGGGAGGTGATACCAGGACATACAGGTGGTCGTGGGGCGTTCGGCAGATAGAAGGATCGTTGTTGACGAGCATCCCTCGCTATGAGGGATCTTGGGGGCCACATATTCAGACTATCAGGAGGTACTGACGTGGAGAAGGAAATCCTTGCAACAATCGCAGCTATGACGTCCAACATCGAGTACACGACGAGTGACCGGATCGAGGCGCTTACCAAAGGTCACGGCATGCTCAACATCGCGGCACTCTGCGCAGAGAACGCGATGACGTGGGAGGTCCTCCAGGGGCGAGATATCTCCCTGACGGATGCGAATATAGAGAAACTCCCGCTGGATCACGTCATTGAGGCTGGGGTCAACGCCGCCATGGAGGCGGGCGCTTTCCCGGCCAACGCCGCTGTGATTACGGCGACGCTGCTCCTCATCGCCGGCACCTCCCCCCGCGCAGGTGTTCCCGCCGGCAACCGAAAGCTCGGCGCTCTGGCACGCATGAAGGCTGGAGCGGGCCGGACCGGCGTGGTGTCGATTCCGACATCGAAGCTTACCAACAAGCTCTCTGGCTTCGCGGCCGTCCAGGGCCTCTATAACGCCATGATGGACGGTAATGTGGTCCGCATCGACGGCGCCCACGTCCCCGCGTTCGTCGCCGGCGGCGCGCCTATGGGTCACAGTGTCCTCGGCGAGGATATGGTCTACCCGGACATCTGCCTGAAAGGTGGTAAGGCTGCCGTTGACGCCATGATGAAAGCCTACCGGGGGGCCGGCATCAGTCCCAGCCCGATCCAGTGCGCTATCCTGGCCGCCGCTGCCGTTCTCGAGGTTGTCAACCCCGATGGTATGATCGGCGCTGAGTACGGCGACTTCTTCGTGCAGGGGACCGGGTACCTGGCCGGCAAGGGTGCTGCCGACGCCGCCGGTCTCCCCGAGAAGCTGCACCTGCGGGGCACGGGCGACGAGTACGACACGGCGAGTCTGGTTGGCGGAATGGGTATGATCCTCAAGGATGTCGGAGCCCCCTCGGTGATCGGCATGATGACGGTCAATGAGATCCTGGCCGCCTTCGCTGAAGGTCCGATGATCGGCGCCGGCTTCGGTGGCGGTCCGGTCAACCCCCCGTTGGCTCACCTGGCTGCCGACGGCGTCATCGCGATGAAGGCCCTGATGAACAACAAGGGCGACGTTGAGGCCGCGGCCGATATGCTTCACGAAGTCAAGATGACCCAGTGGATCGACCCCGAGATTGCCGCTTTCTCCACAAACACCATCACCCGGAAGGCGGAGCAGGTCCGCCGTGGTCCTGTGACCGAGACGATCATCAAGGCCACCGACGGGATCCGGACCAACGCTCTGCACCGCCGCGCCAAGTTCGCTTACGACCAGCTGAACGAGGGTAAGGACCTGAAAGAGATCTGCGGTGCGCTCGACCAGGCACGCAAGGCGCGGGTGGAGGAGAACGCCGGCAAGATCCTCAGCGGCTTCTTCGGCAAGGACATCACCATCACATTCGACAAGCTCGAGGGTGGTGCCCGCCGCGACCATCCCTTCGCACAGGCCTTCTGGGGCTTCGACGCTGACATCGATGCGACGGTCACCGTCGACGGCGAGGTATTCGAGTTCGAGGGCCTCAGCCACACGGTCATCCCGGACGCTGTCTTGAATCAGAAGTCCGAGCTGTCGTTGCCGATCACGGTCGCTGCCGCGGTGGCCCAGGAGCTGATGTACGTGGGCTGCTGCACGATCGACGCCGTGGTCCCCGCTGTGGTGGCTGCCGCTATGGGTACGTACACCTGGAAGGACGCCGGTAAGAAGGCTGAGAAGGGCGCCAATATCACCTGCTCCATCCCTGGAGCGAAGAACACGGCCCGCGAGGCTGCCCGGCTGGCAATTCGGATCTTGCAGGACCTGGAGGGCTAGGCTTCCTGGTCCCAACACGTAGGGACCAGGCCATGGATCAGGTAGAGGGCAGGTGAGAAAGCTCTCTACCTGATCTCCTCTGTCAGGGAAGGGGCCTCTGTCATGCTGATTCTGGTAAATGTAGATGACGTCCCGGGCGAACTCCTCCCACACGTCATCAGCGGTCTGATGGCGCGTGGAGCCGAGAACGTCCACGCCGTTCAATCGATTACCAAGAAGGGGCGGCTGGGCTATATGATCTTCGTCGACGCACCATCCGAGAAGCTGAACGAGCTCGGCGGATTCCTCGCGTCCGAGGTAGGAACGATCGGCATGCGGGTGCTTGAGTCACGTCACGTTTGTTTCGACTATCGGGTGCGGAGCATGCGCCTGACGGCGGGCGAAGCCAGCGGGCAAACCCAAGCCATCATTCGCGTGAAGGAGGTCTACGACGACGAGCGGGTCGTTTCGGTCAAAGCTGAGTACGAGGACTTGCGGTCCGCCCTTGACCGATTTGAGGGTTCGGGTGTGAACACCTCGCTCGTTGCACTCAAGCGCCTTGTGGAAGAGGCGGCGTTGGGCCAGGCTCAGATAGATCATTCGGGCATTCGGATCGAGAGGGTTAGGGAGGTTTCCACGTGAAGAAAATTCTGGTGCAACTCGACAACGACGAATCCGCGAGCGTCTTCGATACGGTAGCGGCCTACGATTCTGGCGTTGACAGTGTCCTCCAATATGCCAGTGTGGCACCGGAGGACGTGCAGAACCTGGTCTACGGGGCGATTTTCACTCGTGGACCGCAGGACTTGAAGAATTCCGCCGTGTTCATCGGGGGATCGGATGTCGCGGTTGGAGAGAAGATGCTGAAGATCGCTCAAGATTCCTTCATCGGGCCTCTGAAGGTCTCGGTGATGCTCGATGCCAACGGCTGCAATACTACAGCCGCTGCAGCCGTCGCTAAGATGCTCTCGTCGGCAGACCTCTCGGGGGAAAAAGTGGTCGTTCTGGCGGGAACGGGTCCCGTTGGGATACGGGCTGCAGCTCTCTTCGCCCAGGAGGGCGCGGAGGTTACACTGACGTCACGGGATCAAGCGCGAGCGGAGGAGGCTGCGGCTTCCGTCAGCGCCCGGTTTGATGTGAAGGTTGCGGGTGTGGCAGCTGCGGAAGAAGAGGACCTTCGTGCAGCCCTTGAGGGGGCACGCGGAGTACTCTCAGCCGGTGCCGCTGGTGTTACCCTGCTGCCGGAATCGGTCTGGATTGAGCACCCAACCCTTCAAGTGCTTGGCGACGTGAATGCGGTTCCACCCTTGGGCATAGAAGGCATCAAAGTCCACTGGAAGGCCAAGGAGAAGCATGGCAAGATCATCTACGGTGCCATCGGTATAGGCGACTTCAAGATGAAGGTCCATCATGCCAGTGTTGCTCGCCTCTTCGAGCAGAACGACTTGGTCCTGGATGCCGAAGAGGTGTACGCGACAGCGAAAGAACTGTCGAGCTAGTGCGCGTTCTCATCGTCGGCCTTAGCACTCGAGCGATCGCCCAGTCCGCGTACGAGGCCGGCCATGACATCGTGACGCTCGACTACTTTGGAGACAGCGACCAGCGAGCTCTCGTAGAGAACCACTCCCTGCTCCGCGACTACGATCTGGCATACGGCCCTGAAGCGTTGGTCCGGGTAGGCCGGGAGCTGGATGCTCAAGCCGTCGTCTACACCGCGGGCTTGGAGAATGATCCTTGGGCGGTTGCGGACCTGGCGGAGGGCCGAACACTTCTCGGAAACGAGCCCGATGTCCTCTGCCAGGTCCGCAACTGGGATGTCCTACGGGGATTCTTCCGGGACGCTGGGATCGGCTTTGCAGAGACACTTCTGCCGGGCGAGGAAGGATTGGCAGAGCACTGTGAGCGCTGGGTTCGCAAGCCGGTTCGGAGCGGAGGCGGTCGCGACGTTGACTACTGGGACGGCAGCGCGCTAGCCTGTCATCAGATTCTGCAGGCCTACGTCGATGGCGTTCCGGCGTCAGCTGCCTTTGTCGCCGACGGCGAGGATAGCCTCGTTATCGGCGTGACCGAGCAGTTGATCGGGCGTGAGGAGCTGGGAGCCGCCGGTTTCGCCTGGTGCGGCAATATGGTACCCTTGGAGCTTGCAAAGGCTGACCGGGAGATTGTGTGGCACGACATCGCCACTGCCGTCTCGCGCTTGACGAAGCACTTCGGCCTACGGGGAGTGAACGGTGTGGACTTCGTCCTTCACCGGTGCGCTGATGGGCGTCCGCAGCCGGTTGTCGTGGAGGTTAACCCTCGCTACACGGCCTCGATGGAGCTTTTCGAATCGGCGCACGACGAGAGCATTTTCTCTCTCCACGTTGAGGCTGTGAAGGGTCATCTGCCAACCAGCCAGGATCAAGCACGCTGGAAACGGACGGATGGTTACCTCGGCAAGGCAATCGTCTTCGCAAAGCGGCCCGTGACCATGCCCGACACCGGGGGCTGGTTTGGCCTGGGCAGGCACGACGTGCCGCATACTGGGGAGCGGATAGAGGCCGGACATCCCGTATGCACGGTGTTCGCGCGGGGTGACGGACGTCGTGGTTGTTGGAGCGGTCTCCTGGAGGCGGCTGAAAGTGTACGTCGCGAAATTGGAGACCAGATTGGAGGAGTGACTTGGACGCAACGTTCAAGCTAGTAACTGGGCGAACGCGCAGCCAGGCTGATGGGCTGCACAAAGGCAAGGGCACCGAAGCCTATCGACAGGCGACGGAACGCGTGGAGATGAATCAGGGCGACATGGGTGCCTTGGGCCTCAACGAGGGGTCTACCGTGCATCTACGGACGGATGCTGGGAGCGTCGATGTGATGGTTTACCAGGGCGAGCTCCCGTCCGGTCTCCTGTTCATGCCGCTGGGTCCTGCGGCAAACCGTCTCATCGACGTCGAGACGGACGCCACGGGCACCCCCCGCTACAAGGATCTTCCTGTCATCGTAGAGCGGTCGGTCCGGGAAGGAGAAGCGGCAAGCGATGGCTAAGGTAGTGGAGAACGCCGTCTGCACGTTCTGCGGTTGTCTATGTGACGACATCACTGTGGAGGTCGAGGGCAACGCCGTAAGCCAGGTCCGTCGCACGTGCGCCAATGGCCGAGGCGTCTTCATGCACTACGACCCTGCGCCCCGACAGCCAACTGTCCGCGGCGAGGAGGTCACCTGGGGCGAGGCAGTCGAGGAGGCGGCGACAATCCTCTCGGAGGCCCATAGTCCCCTGATCTATGGGCTCAGTTCGACGGCTAGCGAAGCCCAGCGGAAGTGCGTTGCGCTGGCTGACTACCTGGGCGCCGTGATCGACACAACGTCTTCGGTCTGTCACGGCCCTACCGGACTGGCGATGCAGGCCGTGGGTGAACCCACTTGCACCCTGGGCGAGGTGCGGAACCGCGCAGACCTGCTCGTCTTCTGGGGCTGCAATCCGGCGGCCGCCCACATGCGCCATTTCAACCGGTACTCGGTTACCGCCCGCGGGCGACTTACACCGAACGGAAAGAGGGACCGGACGACCGTGGTGGTCGATGTCCGCCCGACGGCCAGCACGCGGATAGCCGATCAGTTCCTCCAGGTTGAGCTTGGAAGTGACTTTGAGGTGCTGACTACCCTGTTGGCCTTCGTCCAGGGCAAGGGGGACAGGCTCACGGCGGAGGAGGTCGGTGGAGTGCCCATGGCGGAGCTGGAAGCACTGGCCGAGCACATGATGAGCTGCCGGTTCGGGGTGGCCTTCATGGGTATGGGGTTGACCCACACCCCGGGCCAGGACTTGACCGTGAGCGAGTTGTTCAAGCTGGTTGCAGCCCTGAACGACCACACCCGATTCTCCGTGATTCCGATGCGCGGACATGGCAATGTCGCCGGTGCGGACCAGGTGATGAGCTGGCAGTGCGGTTATCCGTTTGCGGTCAATTTCGCCCGAGGGTATCCGGTTTATGGGCCCGGGGAGTTCACGGCGGTCGACGTGCTCGCCCGCCAGGAGGCGGACGCCGCTTTGATCCTGGCCTCTGATCCCGTTGCCCATTTCCCACGCAGGGCGGCTGATGAATTGGGGAAGATACCGGTCGTGGTCCTAGACCCAATGCCAAGTCTGACGACTGAGATAGCCTCGGTTGTCTTCCCCACGGCGTGCTACGGGGTAGAGGCGAAGGGTACGGCCTACCGCATGGACGGCGTACCCATTCAGCTACGGGCGGTGCTGCCGACCACCCGTCCGACCGATGAGGAGATCCTGGATCAGATTACTGAGGCGGTGAGATGATGTTGGGGATTTTGAACGGGCGCGTTTACGATCCGATCCACGAGGTTGATGGGGAGGTGCAGGATGTGTGGATGGACGACGGGAAAATCGTCCCTCCCCCCGCAACCGAGGAGGCGAGACGCCAGGCCAGGACCATCGACGCTACAGGCCTCGTCGTTATGGCCGGAGGCGTGGACGTTCACAGCCACATCGCGGGCGCCAAGGTCAATGCCGGCCGAAAGTTCCGGCCGGAGGACCACCGCGACCACGTCCGCGCGCGCACCCCTCTGACGCGCTCTGGCGCGGGCTACACCACACCGACCACGGCGATGATGGGCTACCTCTACGCCGAGATGGGTTACACGACCGTGATGGAGGCCGCGACGGCCCCACTGGTGGCGCGTCACACTCATGAGGAGCTGGAGGACATACCGATTCTGGACACCGGGGCCTATATCACCATGGGCAACAATCACTTCATCATGGAGTCCATACGCCGCGGGGAACGGGAGAAGGCTAGGGACTACGTGGCATGGCTGTTGCGGGCGACGAAGGGATATGCGATCAAGATCGTCAATCCCGGCGGTGTCGAGAACTGGAAGTGGCGCGGCAACGTCAAGGAACTGGACGACGAGGTGATTGGTTTCGAGGTCACCCCGCGTCAGATTCTGGAGACGCTCGCCTGGGTCAACGATGAGCTAGGCCTGCCGCACGTCCCGCATATCCACGGCCTCAATCTGGGGCAGGGTGGCAACGCCCGCACGACGGTCGAGACGATCAGGGCCCTCGACGGGCGCCCGTGCCACTTCTGCCATCTGCAGTTTTTGAGCTATGAGGGAGAACCCGATACGTTGCCCCGCTCGGGGGCGGTACAGGTGGCTCAAGCGGTCAACGAGCATAGGAACGTTACGATCGACGTGGGACAGGTCGTCTTTGGTTCTGCCACCACAATGACGTCCGACGGCCCTCTCCAGTACCATCTCCACCGGCTCACGGGGGACAAGTGGCTCAACGATTATGTGGAGGCCGAGACCGGCGGTGGCCTCGTGCCAATGGAGTACGCGCCGAGGAACGCCGCCAACGCAACCCAGTGGGCCACAGGCCTGGAGTTGTTCCTGCTCATTGATGATCCCTGGCGGGTCTTCCTGACCACCGATCATCCCAACGCCGGTCCTTTCTTCCGTTATCCTTACGTCATCAAGCTGCTCATGGATCGTCAGGCACGCGCAGAAGCTTTCGAAGAGATCAGCCCCAGGGTCCGGAAGCGCTCGACTCTCGGGCAGCTGGAGCGAGAGTATTCGCTCTATGAGATCGCCATCATTACTCGGGCTGGTACTGCGCGCGCCCTGGGTCTGGACAACAAGGGGCACCTGGGCGTCGGTGCGGACGCTGATGTGGCTGTCTATGTCGACTTGGATGATCGGGAGGAGATGTTTGCGTCGCCGCGGTACGTGATCAAGGATGGGGAGATCGTCGTCCAGGATGGCAAGGTGGTGCGCGAGCAGCAGGGCCGAACCCTCTACGTTGAGCCTGCGTACGATCGCGGCATAGAGAAAGAGCTGCGGGATTACTTCCGGGACTACTACACCATCCAGTTCGATAACTACCCGGTGTCACCTGACTATGTGCCCCGCGGGGAGGTCGTCGCGTGTCGCTAGATAACCAGGGGGTCGCGAGTGTGCTGGTGAGCACGGATGCGAGGGCCGGCGGTTTCCGGCCGAGGCGTCGTGGCTGATTACCTCTTCGTCACAGGCAAGCTGGCCGCCGACGCGCTCCGGGATACGTTGGAGGGAATGGAGCCGGGATTCGACTATCGGATCGAGGAGCTTCCCCTCTCCGTGGCAGCCCTGATGCACGCCGGCTGGATCGCCCGGCACCTGGATGGAGCCCGTGGGTGCGACAAGGTCATGCTCAGCGGCTGGGTGCAGGGAGACCTTGCGGTGATCGAGGAGAAGGTCGGCGTCCCGGTGATCCTGGGCCCCAAGGACCTCAAGGATATTCCCGTTTTCTTCGGCGGCGAGCGCGTGCTTCCAGGGTACGGCGAATATGATGTGCAGATCCTGGCCGAGATCGTCGAGGCCTACCAGATGTCGTGGGAGGATGTCCTGGCCCGGGCCGAGTACTTCCGGGACAGCGGCGCAGATGTCATCGACCTGGGCTGCCCGGTGGGGATGGATGAGGGATTCCCCGGTGTGGGCGGGGTCGTCCGTCAGCTGAAGGCGCACGGTTTCACGGTCAGTCTGGACACCTTTCACCACGAGACCATCCGCCGCGCTGATGAGGCCGGGCTTGATATGCTCCTCAGCGTGAATAGCACAAACATGCATCTGGTGCCGGAGCTGGACTGCCGAGTGGTCGTCATACCGGATTTCGACCAGGGTTTGGAATCGCTCGAGCGCAATATTGCCCAGCTTGAGGCTTGGGGCGTATCCTATATCATCGATCCCATCGTCAATCCCATCAATTTCGGCTTTGCCGAGTGCTTGCAGCGGTTCTACGAGACACGTCGACGCCACCCGGATGCCGAGATGCTAATGGGGGTGGCGAATCTCGTGGAGCTGACCGACGCCGACAGCACGGGCGTCAACGCTGTCATGGCTGGTTTTGTCCAGGAGCTGGGTATCGACTACGTCCTGATGACCGAGGTGATCAGCTGGGCGCGGGGCGCCGTCCGCGAGTTCGACCTGGCGCGGAAGCTGATGCATTACGCCGCCCGGAACAACGTGCTGCCCAAGCACGTGGACGATGGCCTGATCACGGTCAAGGACCCGCCCTATGAGCCCTATACGGAGCCCGAGCTCCGGGTCATGCAGAAGCGGGTGCGCGATAAGAACCTCCGAATCTTCGTGACCGAGGACGCCATATGCATTTTCGACCGCTCCCGATTCGTTCAGGGCACCGATCCGCAGGCACTCTTCGACCAACTGGAGATTCGGGACGGAGGGCACGGTTTCTACGTCGGCCGTGAACTCGAGCGGGCGGCCCTGGCGCTCCGACTTGGCAAGAAGTACACCCAGGAGATGCCCCTACGGTGGGGCTACCTCTCCGACGGCTGGGGTGAATGATCATTGAGACCTTGTTCGCAACGTTTAGCGACGCGGGAGAGCCCAACTTCGCACCAATGGGTGTGGTGTGGGGAGAGGACGAGGTGACCGTGCGGCCCTTTCGCGATACTACCACGTACCGAAACCTCGTCAGCACCTCGTGCGGCGTGGCGAATCTCACCGACGATGTCCGGCTCTTTGCCCGAGCCGCGCTCGAGGACGTCGAGCCTCCCTGGCGTCCCGCTTCTCACGTCAGAGGCGCCGTGCTCCGCAGTGCATGCGCGTGGAGAGAGCTGGAGGTCATCGATGAGAGAGGCCAGGGCACGCGGGCAGACATCAGATGCCGTGTCGTGGGGCGAGGGAACCAGCGCGAGTTCGTGGGTTTCAGTCGAGCGCGGAGCGCCGTGATCGAGGCAGCCATCCTCGCTACTAGACTCCATCTGTACCCACGGAAGGACGTTGAAGGGGCCCTCGAGCGGTATGATGATGTCGTAGCCAAGACTGGCGGGGAACGAGAACACGAGGCTATGCGGTATCTGCAGAGTTACGTGACAAGGTGGTACGGTGAGAATAAGGATTGAGACTGCAGCCCGTCTACACATGGGCTTCTTGGACATGCACGGGGGCCTTGGGCGCCGTTTCGGTAGCCTGGGTGTGGGGCTGGAAAAGCCTCGACTAGTCCTTGAGGCAGCACCTGCGCCAGAGTTGACCTGTGAGGGATCCGGCGCCGAAGCCGCTCTAGAGTTCGCAGAGTGCTACTGCCAGGCTTTCTTGTCCTGTGGAGGTGAAGTACCTGTCAAAGCGCACATACGAATCGTGGAGATGATTCCTCGCCACGTCGGCCTTGGGTCGGGCACGCAGTTGGCGCTGGCCGTGGGAACTGCCCTGGCCCGGCTCGGCGGCATCGAAGCCGGGGTGAGCAACCTTGCCCTGGCGATGGGTCGTGGACGCCGCTCCCGCGTGGGGATCGGTTCCTTTGAGGCTGGCGGCTTCATGGTGGATGGGGGAAGGCGTGTGGGCGAAGAGGCGCTTCCGCCCATCCTCCTGCGCCGCGCCTTGCCCCGTGATTGGCGCTTCATCGTTGTCACGCCGGAGGTGGAACCCGGCCTATGCGGTGAGCACGAGGATCAGGCCTTCGATGAGTTGGCTCGACCCTCTGAGGAGCGCGCCGGTCGGATCGCCCGTCTCCTGGTGATGAGTATGCTCCCCGCACTGGTCGAGAACGACATTGAAAGCTTCGGGGCTGCCCTGACGGATATCCAGCGGCTGGTCGGGGATAGCTTCTCGCCTGTTCAAGGCGGCCGCTACGCGAATCGGGTGTCGGGTAGACTCATAGATGATCTCCTCGCACTGGGGGCTGTGGGGGCCGGTCAGAGTTCCTGGGGCCCGACGGTCTATGGCCTGGTGCGCGGAGAGAACGCGGCACGCACTCTGAAGCAGGAATTGGAGAGGGGGTCGGACGGGAAGCAGTTGACGATCCATATTAGCGGGGCCTCTGAACGCGGAGCGCGCGTGACCGAGCTTCTGCGCTGATAGTACTCATCGTGTATGGTGTGCCCGTCGAGTTCAATGGGCAAAGAGGCCGTAGACTGGGATTGGAGATGGAGTAGGATGTACGTGAACGACGTCGAGATCATAGATACTTTTGCCGAGGCCTTCGACATGTGGGGGGCTCGACTCATCGTCACGGCGGCCAACGAGAAGTGGGCGCGGATCGCTGGCGAGAATGCCACCGGATTCGCCACGTCCGTCATCGCCTGTGGCGCCGAGGCCGGCATCGAGCGGTCGGTCCCGGCGGCGGAGACTCCAGATGGTCGGCCCGGAGTGAGTCTTCTCGTCTTCACGATGGGACCGAAGGCTATGAAGAAGCAACTGATGGGACGGGTAGGTCAGTCCATCATGACCTGCGCGACAACAGCCTGTTTCGATGGGCTGGAGGATGGTCAGAAGACGGTGGAGGTCGGCGGCGACCTGCGCTACTTTGGAGACGGGTATCAGATCAGCAAGCTCCTCGAGGGGCGTCGGCTGTGGCGCATCCCCGTCATGGAGGGTGAGTTTGTCGTCGACGAGAGCTTCAATATCCAGCAGAGCGTCGGGGGCGGCAACTTCCTCATCCTAGGCGAGAACCCAGCGGTTACACTGGAAGCGGCCGAGGCAGCTGTGGAGGCTATCGCGGATATCCCTGGTGTCGTGATGCCCTTCCCGGGTGGCATCGTGCGCAGCGGGAGCAAGACGACGTCGAAGTACTCGTTCCTGCGCGCCTCCACCAACAGCCCCTACTGCCCTGTGCTCCGCGGGCAGGTGGAAACTGCCCTCCCGGAGGGCGTCAACTCGGTGTTGGAGATTGTGATCGACGGACTGAGCGAGCGGGACATTGCGCGGGCGACTGCTGTGGGCATCCGGGCCGCGTGCCGCCCCGGGGTCAGGCGCATCACGGCTGGGAACTACGGCGGTACTTTGGGCCGCTACCAGTTCCATCTACACGACGTTCTCAACCGCTGGTAGATGGGCGGTCGATTCTGGGCCCGTTGCCCCGGGCAGACCGCCATTCAGGTTTCGTCCGCCCTCTCTAGTCCGGGGGCGCTGGCACGGGCCGTCGTGAGCAGCAAGGAGAGCAGCTTTGTTTTCAGGTACTGAAGATAGTCACGAGACGCGCAAGACGGCGACGACACTCACGCGTCGGGAGTCGACGACGATCCCCATTGAGGCCGATGCCATCTCTCCCGATCACTTTGTCGGTCTCGAGCTTGCGGAGATCGAACGCCTGCCGCTCTGGTATGGGCGACGCAAGGTACCCTTGGGCGAGCTCTTCTCAGTCGAGCTCGGCGACCCCAACGATATCCATATCCAGGGTGACCTTGATCACGTGAAGCGCGTCGGCCAGAACATGAGCCATGGTCGGATCACAGTGCACGGAGATGTTGGGATGCACCTGGGCGCCGGGATGACCGGGGGCCAGATCGTCGTCCAGGGCAACGTCGGCGCTCGGGCAGGAGCCCACATGATCGATGGCTCGATCTGGATCCATGGGGATGCCGGGCCGATGTTGGGAGGGGCATACGCCGGCGAGAAACTGGGCATGAAAGGCGGCGTCATCATTGTGGATGGGGATGCGGGCTCCAGGGCTGCCGAGAGGATGCGGCGGGGCATCATCGTGGTGCAGGGGAACCTGGGGGATTTTGGCGGAGCACGCATGGTTGCCGGGTCTCTCTTCGTCTTCGGGACGATGGGAGCGCGCCCCGGGGCGGGTATGAAGCGCGGCACGTTGGTGGCCTTCGGGGGCTTGCGTCAAGGTCTACTGCCTACGTTCACTTACTCTTGCACCTGTGAGAGTCCTGCCTTCCTACGTTACTACTTGCGCCGCTTGCGCGCCTGGGGCCTGTCAGTACGTGAGGAGTTGATCACCGGGCGGTATCGGAGACATACTGGCGACGTCACGACGATCGGGAAAGGCGAGGTTCTCGTCCCCGAGCAGAATTGAGGCTATGAGATGATCAGTGTGAACGAACGGGCTCTAAAGAACGTGCTGGTGATGATGGAGGATGCCGAGTCCCTCGGTGTCACAGTCCACAGGCTTCCCAATGGATCCAACGTTCTGGACTGCGGCATTGAGGTGCCAGGATCATTGGAGGCGGGGCGTCTCTTCGCCGAGGCTTGCATGGGAGGTCTGGCTCAAATCACCTTCTGCGACCTGGATTTGGAGGGTCTCTGGCTACCGGGCGTCCGCGTGGTCGTGGGCCAGCCACCCATCTCCTGCCTGGGCGCCCAGTACGCAGGATGGGACGTGAAGGTTGGCGATTTCGCTGCCATGGGCTCAGGTCCGGCGCGTGCCTTACACGCCAGTGACCCCATCTTTGATCACATCACGTACCAGGACGATGCTGACGTCGGCGTCCTGGCTCTTGAGACCGGGGACTTGCCAGATGACGATGTGGCCGACTACATTGCTGACAAGTGTTCCATCTCCGCCGATAACCTCTATCTTCTGGTGGCCCCGACGGCCAGTCTCGTTGGTTCGGTCCAGGTGGCGGCGCGCACAGTGGAGACCGGGCTCCACAAGATGGTGGAGATCGGATTCGATGTGAATGTACTTCTCTCCGGATTCGGTAGATGTCCTCTGCCGCCTGTGGCTGCCAATGATCTGGAGGCTATCGGCCGGACGAACGATGCCGTGCTCTATGGCGGCGAGGCATGGTATACTGCCAGGACGGATGATGAGGCCATCGAGAAGGTCATCGATCTCCTTCCGTCCAGCGCATCCAAGGACTACGGCAAATCATTCCTCGATCTGCTCAAGAGCTCCCACGGATCCTTCTACGAGATCGATCCTCTCCTTTTCAGCCCGGCTGAAGTCTCCGTCAACAATGCGACCACCGGTCGGACCTTCCATGCAGGGTCGGTCGACGTGGACATCGTTCGAAGGGTTCTTCTCGGTTGAGGGTCGGCATTGTCGGCCATCGCGGAGGTTGGCACACAGTGGCCCTCCGGAGAGCCCTATCACGCCGTGGTCTTGAGGCTCCCTTCTTCGACATCGCGCGTCTCACCGCACGGATTGCACACCGTCCCTGGTTGGAGGCTGACGAGGAAGCCCTCGAATCGTTCGACGTCATCTTCGTGAGGCTGATCCCCGGAGGATCCCTCGAGCAGATCATTTTCCGTGTCGACGCCCTCCACCGCCTTGAAAACGCCGGGGTGCGCGTAATCAACTCGGCGGCGACGATAGAACGCACTGTGGACAAGTACTATACCTCTACCCTCCTGGAGGACGCCGGCATCCCGACGCCCCGCACGGTAGTCGTGGAGCATGCCGATGTCGCCATGGAGGCTTTTCACTCGCTCGGCGGGGACGTCGTGGTCAAGCCGCTTTTCGGGTCCGAGGGACGGGGTATGGTCCGC
>Ga0180432_10000945_pt1 | contig 46677 bp, 43 predicted proteins | sample SS_ome_10_FD_132414 | JGI IMG/M metagenome (GOLD analysis project Ga0180432, IMG submission 132414) | Hypersaline lake sediment archaeal communities from the Salton Sea, California, USA - SS_1_MS_2 metaG | ecosystem: Environmental > Aquatic > Non-marine Saline and Alkaline > Hypersaline >...
ATGGTGTAGAACACCTTATTATCAAGGAAAGCGACGTACTGGCAATAGTCGAGTAACTAATTGAGGAGGTAAATAGTTATGGCAAAAGAACTTAAATATGATGAAGTCTCCAGAAGGGCATTAGAGCGTGGCGTAAATATAATCGCTGATGCTGTAAAAGTTACTCTGGGCCCTAAAGGCAGGAATGTAGTACTGGAGAAAAAATATGGTGCTCCCACCATCACAAATGACGGAGTCACCATAGCCAGGGAGATCGAAGTGGAAGATCCCTTTGAGAACTCAGGCGTGCAGCTTTTAAAAGAAGTTGCTACAAAGACAAATGATGTAGCTGGTGACGGAACCACTACAGCAACCATACTTGCCCAGGCAATGGTCAAGGAAGGTTTAAGGAATGTTGCAGCAGGAGCCAATCCTTTGCAGCTAAAAAGAGGTATTGAAGCCGCAGTTGATTCAGTTGTAGCAGAGATCGGCAAGATCAGCCAGGATATCTCTACTGACAAGAAAAAGATAGCTGAAGTAGCAGCCATTTCTGCCGCTGATGAAAAGATCGGCCAGACTATAGCTGATGCTATGGACAAAGTCGGAAAAGACGGAGTCATTACCGTTGAAGAATCTAATAAATTCGGAATCGAGATCGAACTTGTAGAAGGTCTTCAGTTTGACAAAGGTTATCTCTCACCTTATATGGTGACAGATGCTGAAAGGATGGAAGCAGTACTTAATGACCCATATATCCTTATAGCCAACCAGAAAATATCTGCTATAGGAGATCTGGTCCCGGTCCTGGAAAAAATACAGCAGTCAGGCAAGCCTCTCCTGATAATCGCCGAAGATGTTGAAGGCGAAGCCCTGGCAACCATAGTTGTCAATAAGCTCAGGGGTACACTCAATACTGTAGCAGTTAAAGCTCCCGGTTTCGGTGACAGGCGAAAAGCCATGCTTGAAGATATTGCTATCGTAACCGAAGGTAAAGTACTATCTGAGGAAATAGGAATCAAGCTTGAAAACGTGACCCTGGATATGCTGGGTTCAGCAAGACAGGTAAAAGTTGACAAGGAAAATACTACTATAGTAGAAGGCAAAGGCACCATAGATGCTATCAAGGGAAGAATAAAGCAGATAAGGAATGAGATAGAGCAGAGCGATTCTGACTTTGATAAGGAAAAACTGCAGGAAAGGCTGGCCAAGCTTTCCGGCGGCGTAGCTGTCATAAGGGTTGGAGCTGCTACTGAAGTAGAGCTAAAAGAAAAGAAACACAGGATCGAAGATGCACTTTCAGCTACCAAGGCTGCAGTCGAAGAAGGCATTGTTCCCGGCGGCGGCGTTGTGCTGGTAAATGCTATTGGAAAGATCGACCTTAAGAAACTTTCTGGTGATGTCAAGACAGGTGCCGCAATAGTGGCCAAGGCCCTGGAAGAGCCCCTGCGGCAGATATCAGAAAATGCAGGTCTCGAAGGTTCAGTTGTGGTAGAAAAAGTTAAATCACTGCCTGTAGGAGAAGGTCTTAATGCCTTTACTGGAGAATATGTAAATATGATAGACTCCGGTATTATAGATCCTGCCAAGGTTACAAGAAGCGCACTTCAGAATGCTTCATCTATAGCGGCACTTCTGCTGACCACCGAAGTTGTTATAGCTGACAAGCCTGAAAAGGAAAAACCAATGCCCGCTATGCCTCCAGGTGGAGGAGGAATGGGCGGAATGGGCGGAATGGGCGGAATGGGTATGTAATATATCCTAAAACCCGGGACCCTTTTTCCAAAGGTCCACGCCATGATTAAAACATATAATAAAGCCGGTCCTAGCGGCCGGCTTTATTTCATTACAGGTCATTATTTAACGGCTGAAATTGAATAATCAGCCGACTTATAGTAATATTTTTTACTATACAGCTCTGAAGAACAAATATTTCTCTCACCTTAAAAACCCCCGTTTTAACCCATAAAACCGGGGTTTTTCACACCAGCGGGTAGATCAACAAAAAATTATTTCTTCGCACCTAAAGTATTTGACAAAAATATGAATAATAGTTATATTATTCATATGAACAAATACAAGATGAAGATAAACACAGCCTGGCTTGAAAGGAAAAGGGGCGGGCTATTAAAAGAGCTGGCAGATATCGGCCCCTTTGTAGACGGAAGTATTGCCCTGGTCAAAAGAAGATGCGGCAACAAAAATTGCAAGTGCTATCTAAAAGATGAAAAGCATGAAAGCTACTATCTTATGTATAAGGTAAAGGGGGTGACAAAGGCGGTATACATACCGGTAGATATGGAAGATACGGTAAGAGAGTGGAATGAGAATTACAAAAAGCTAAAAGAGACAGTAGCGGAGATATCGAGGATAGATAAACAGATAATCAGAAGGCATGTAAAAGAAAGGCGACTTAAGAAAGGAAGGAAATGACAGGTGATGTCTTTTTAAAGACCGTTACCCATTTTTTCCCCAAGCTTACCAGATGGCTCAACCAGGTAGATGATCCCAGAAACAAAAACATGATAACATATGAGCCCAGTCACCTGCTCTGGCTGGGCATTTTTTTATTCCTCTTAAGGCTGGGGTCAAAAAGAAGGATAAAGTACAAGCTTCAAACAGAGTATTTTTTAGAAAACATAAACCGGCTCTGTAAAGGCTATAACCAAAAAGTGGCCCATCATGATACAGTTGAGTATCTTCTTTGCGGACTGGGACCCGGGCAGGTGCACAAGGTACGCCATAAGATGATAAACAGGCTCATAAGGATGAGGGTCCTGGAAAAATACAGGCTGCTGGGAAAATATTATATGATAGCAATAGACGGTACCGGCCATCTTATGTTCAAAGAAAGGCACTGTCCCCACTGTCTTACCAGGAAAAGTAACGGAAAAATACTCTACTACTACCATAATGTGCTGGAAGCAAAGCTGGTAACAGCTACCGGGCTTGCCTTATCGGTAGAGACGGAATTTATCTTAAACAGTGACGGAGCCACCAAGCAGGACTGCGAGCTGGCCGCATTCTACCGGATGGCAGAAAGGCTAAAGAAACATTTCCCCCAGCTTTCCATATGCCTTGTCTTGGATTCCCTTTATGCGGCTGGCCCGGTAATGGATATAGCTAAAGAGTATGGATGGAAATATATTATCACATTCAAAGAGGGCTCCATGCCTGACAGGTATGATGAGTTTAGAAGGCTAAAGGGGCTACGGACCGACAATACGGTAGAGACAGGTGATGGCAGGATCAGCCGGAAATACAGTTGGGTTAATGACATTTACCATAAGAAAAACTTTTTTGATGTGCTGGAGTGTTATGAGACCACTGAAGATAAAAATACAAGATTTGTATTTATGACCAATATTTATGTGAGAAAGAATAATATTTTAAAAATAGCCAGGGGAGGAAGGCTAAGATGGAAGATTGAAAACGAGGGCTTTAATGTCCAAAAAAATAGGGGATTTAACCTGGAACACCCATACAGTCAAGATGAAACGGCAATGAAAAACCTGTATCTCCTGCTTCAGATCGCCCATATGATCAGCCAGCTTATGGAGAAAGGCAGTCTGCTAAAGCAGAAGGTCCAGAAAGTCTTTGGCAGTGCCACAATGCTATTTGAACAGCTGCTGGAAGACTTAAGGACCAGACCTATCGGCGCTGACTTTTCAAAAAAGCCGATACAGATACGCCTCTCTTCCTTCCCCTAGCTGGTAACAGGGTGCATCCAGGTAAATCCCCACACAAGCTAATAATTATATTATCACATAGTCCTTAGATAAGTCTCCCCTCAAAATCCGATCAGTTAAATTTTTAAGAATTTTCCGAAATTTTGTTAAAATCAAAAATATTGTTCTTTAGAGCTGTTTACTATACTTTTAGATTGAAGTAATAGCTTTTAAGCTGTATAATCATCAACTATTATTCCTGTCCCCGGAGTAAGGTAATCCAAGAGACTCCGGGCATTTAGGCCGGTTTGCTGATTTCTTTTTATCAGAAAACATTTATGGAAATTGTAATACTATTTAAAATTTTAATCGTCATCCTGGCATATCTAATAGGGTCCATACCTACTGCATATATACTATTTAAAATCAAAAAAGGCGATGATATCAGGAACTATGGCAGCGGTAATGTAGGAGGGACCAATATCATACGGACACTGGGAGTTTCCTGGGGGCTTTTCACCATAATCATGGATGTCCTTAAAGGCTTTATCCCCGTCCTTATCGCATATCTAGTCTATCAAGAAGACCTGGTGCTGGCAGCCATCACATCAGTTGCGGCAGTGCTGGGGCATATATTTCCTTTATACATAAAGTTTAAGGGAGGCAAGGCGATTTCAACTTCATTCGGAGCTATCATCGGTGTTTCAGCCCTGCCATTTGTATCCAATCCTATATGGATGAGGATACTTCCCATATTTATCATCCTGGGGATCTGGGGTATTGTCTTTGCCATATCAAGAATAGTATCACTAGGTTCGATTATCGCTGCGGCATTGACCCCTGTTGCCTTCTTGATCACCCATTATCCGTGGGCAATAGTAATTGGCGGTTTATTCTATGGACTGTTGACTATTATCAGCCACCGCGAGAATATAAAGAGGCTTGTCAGGGGTAAAGAGAAAAAAATCAAAAGGAAAGGGGCATAAATGGAGATCGACATTGGACAGGGTAAAACAGGCAGAAGAGCTTATGGCTTTGATGAAATAGCCATAGTACCATCAAGGAGGACAAGAGACCCTGAAGATATTGATATATCGGTTATGATCGATGAATTCAAGCTTGAGCTTCCTGTCCTGGCTTCGGCTATGGATGGGGTAGTTGATGTGGCCCTGGCCTCAGAGATGAGGAGCCTGGGCGGCCTGGCAGTGCTTAACCTGGAAGGAATCCAGACTAGATATGATAATGCCGGCCAGATGCTGGAAAAGATAGCAAATTTTTCAGCTGATGAGGCTACGGCAAAGATGCAGAAGATATATGAAGAGCCGGTAAAGGAAGAGCTTATAAAAAAGAGGGTATCCGAGCTTAGGAAGAGCTGCAATATTGTCTGTGCATCCCTTACCCCGCAAAAAGTTGAACAATACTATAAAACTGCCATAGATGCCGGCCTTGATATACTGGTCATACAGGGAACAGTAGTAAGTGCCGAGCATGTAAGCAAGACCAGGGAGCCCCTGGACCTTAAAAGGTTCATCCCGGAATGTCCGGTTCCGGTAATCGTTGGAGGCTGTGCTTCATATGCATCAGCCCTTCACCTGATGAGGACCGGCGCCAAGGGAGTCCTCATAGGTGTTGGACCTGGCGCTGCCTGCACTACCAGGCAAGTATTGGGAATAGGCGTGCCCCAGGCAACGGCCATAGCTGATGCTTCTGCTGCCAGGATGAGGAACCTTGAGGAGACCGGGAATTATTCGCTGGTCATAGCTGACGGCGGTATGAGGACAGGCGGGGATATTGCCAAGGCCATAGCCTGCGGAGCCGATATGGTAATGATCGGTTCGCCCCTTTCCAGGGCAAAAGAAGCTCCAGGCAGGGGATATCACTGGGGGATGGCTACATTCCACCCGGACCTTCCCAGGGGGACCAGGATAAAGACCAATATAGTAGGAAGCTTAAAACAGGTACTGGTAGGGCCTGCATTTGAAAATGACGGGACCCTTAATTTGTTCGGGGCGCTCCGGACATCCATGGCAACCTGTGGTTATGAGAATATAAAGGATTTCCAGAGGGCAGAGGTAATGGTAGCGCCTTCTATCAAGACAGAAGGCAAGATGCAGCAACAGCAACAGCGTGTAGGTATGGGGGCTTGATATGGACAGTGTTCTGGTAATCGATTTTGGAGGGCAATACAGCCAGCTTATTGCCAGGCGGATCAGGGAGCTCAGGGTATTCTCCGAGCTTATTCCATATGATACTGATGTAGAAGAGATAAAGAAAAAAAATCCCAAAGGCTTTGTATTCTCAGGTTCACCCCATAGCGTCATCGCCAATGGAGGCAAGGCGCCATCTGTAGATAAGAAATACCTGGAACTGGGCATACCTATCCTGGGGATATGCTATGGCATGCAGCTTATGGCAAAGCTTACCGGGGGAGAGATAACCGGTACCGGCAGCAATGAATATGGGAAGACAGGAATAGACCTGGAGCTTCAGTCCCCGCTATTCGGGGGGCTTAAGCAGAAAGAGACCTGCTGGATGAGCCATAAGGACAGCGTAGGCTGCCTGCCTGAAGGCTTCAAGGTTATCGCCTCTACGCCCAATCTTCCGGTTGCCGGGATTGAAGAACCCCTGAAAAAATTTTACGGCATACAGTTTCATCCCGAAGTAGTCCATACCCCATCGGGGATGGATATACTGGGCAATTTCCTTTTTGATATATGCGGATGCATCCCCAACTGGACCATGGTATCCATAATAGAGAGCGAGACCGAAAAGATCGCTAAAACTGTAGGAGATGGTAAAGTTATATGCGGACTGAGCGGGGGAGTGGATTCCTCTGTAGCGGCTCTTCTTGTGCACAAGGCTGTTGGAGATAAACTGACATGTATCTTTGTAGATCATGGACTTCTCAGGAAGGATGAGGCAAAACAGGTCACTGAGACATTCAGGGAAAATTTCAAGATAAACCTTATACATATAAATGCAGGGGACAGGTTCCTTAAAAAACTAAGGGGCGTATCCGACCCGGAAAAAAAGAGGAAGATAATAGGTGAGGAATTCATAAGGATCTTTGAAGAAGAAGCTTTAAAGATAAAGGACGCAGATTACCTGGTGCAGGGAACTCTGTATTCAGATGTTATAGAGAGCGGAACAAGGGATGCAGCCAAGATAAAGTCGCATCATAATGTGGGCGGACTGCCCGAAGATATGAAGCTAAAGCTAATAGAGCCGCTCCGGCTTCTTTTCAAGGATGAGATAAGGAAGCTGGGCATCGAGCTTGGCCTTTCTGATGATATAGTATGGCGCCAGCCCTTCCCGGGGCCCGGACTTGCCATAAGGATAATAGGGGATATCACCGCAGAGAAGATAAAGATACTCCAGGAAGCAGACAGCATAGTGATTGAAGAGATAAAAAGGGCCGGCCTCTATAAGAAGATATGGCAGTCTTTTGCCATATTGCCGTCCATAAAAAGCGTGGGAGTCATGGGGGACGAAAGGACATATGCATATCCTATAGCCATAAGGGCAGTATCCAGCCTGGATGCCATGACCGCAGACTGGGTAAGGCTGCCCTATAAAGTCCTGGAAAGGCTGTCAGGGCGGATAATAAATGAAGTGGATGGAGTAAACCGGGTAGTATATGATATAAGCTCTAAGCCCCCCAGCACTATTGAATGGGAATAGGATTAAGGTATTTTTGTATTTAAGAGTTGGCAGAATGTGATATCATAACTGGTGTCACAGGATTATATGGAAATTGAACTGTTTTTAAACAAGGAGATATCATGGAGAGTGATTTCAGGAAAAAGCTCGAAAATTACAGGGACCAGATAAATGATATAGACCATAAACTGGTAGACCTCTTAAATAAGAGGGCGGAGATCGTCATTAGTGTAAAGAAGCTTAAGCAAAAAGAGGATGTCCCCCTTTATGATGCCCGGAGGGAAGAAGAGCTTATAGAGAATATTGCAAAATATAATAAAGGGCCTTTATACCGCGATAATATCATACAGATATTTGAAAGCATCTTAAGGAATGTGCAGATACTGGAAAAGGATGACAATCTCTAGGAAGGATGCGGCCCCTTAGAAGACAGGGTCAGGAAATCAATATGACTGATAATATAACCAATAATCTAATAAATAAGGAACATATAACCATTATTGCCGGTCCCTGCGCCATAGAAAGCTGGGAACAGCTTGATAAGACGGCAAAAATAGTAAGCAGCCTGGGACTCTCCTATTTAAGGGGAGGAGCATATAAGCCAAGGACATCACCTTATAGTTTCCAGGGACTGGAGGAAAAAGGCCTTGAATTTTTAAAAAAAGTGGGGGAAAAATACGGGCTTAAGACAGTTACCGAGGTAACTGACACCATAAATGCCGACATTGTGGCAGAATATGTAGATGTTTTACAGATAGGTACAAGGAATATGTCGAATTTTGCCCTGCTGAAAAAGGTGGGGGAAATAGCCTTTGAGAAAAAAAAGGCGGTCATACTTAAGAGAGGCTGGGCCTCCAGTATTAAGGAGTGGCTCCTGGCTTCAGAATATCTAAGCCTTAAGGGTTATGTAGAGGTAATACTCTGTGAAAGAGGTATAAGGACATTTGATACAAATACCAGATTCACCCTGGACCTGGCTGCAGTACCGGTTATCAGGAAGCTCTCCAAATTGCCAATAATAATAGATCCATCACATGCGATGGGACAAAGCGACCTGGTCACACCCATGAGCAGGGCTGCTATTGCTGCAGGTGCGGACGGACTTATAGTGGAAACCCACAATGATCCGGCAAATGCCCTATGTGATGGCCAGCAATCCTTAAATCCCAGGGAGATGTCAGAGCTATTAAAACAGATAAAGGGTTTGGCTTCTGTCATCGGGAAAAAAGTCAGGTAGAATAATCATATCTTGGAAATAGAAAAATATTTAAACCCCGAGCAAGTTAAAGCTGTTAAGGATACAAACGGCCCTCTTCTGGTTATTGCGGGAGCCGGAAGCGGAAAGACCCGGGTCCTTACCTACAGGATCGCCTATCTAATAAAAGTAATGGGCATAGATCCCTTTAGCATCCTTGCTATTACCTTTACGAATAAGGCTGCAAAAGAGATGAAAAAAAGGGTGATAAGCCTGGTAGGAAGGGTAGGGGAGCATATGTGGGTATCCACCTTCCACTCCTTTTGTGCCCGATTCCTGAGGGCAGAGATCCATAATTTGGGCATGTCCAGAAATTATGTCATCTATGATGAGGATGATTCTATAAGGCTTATAGGCCGAATCGCCAGGGACATGGATATAGATATAAAGAAATTCCCTCCACGGGTGATAAAAGCGGTCATCAGCGATGCTAAAAACCACCTTATCGATTTTGAGGCCTATAATGAAAAGGCTTCTGATTATTATGAGAAGCTGGTAGCAAAGGTCTACTCCTCTTACCAGGAAAGACTGCTCCAGGCCAATGCCCTGGATTTTGATGATCTTCTGGTCTTTACAGTGGATATACTGAGATTATTCCCGGAGACCAGGAAAAGATATCAGGAAAAATTCCAGTACATACTGGTCGATGAGTTCCAGGATACCAATATGGCCCAGAATGAGATAGTGATGCTCCTGGGCAGCGCCCACCAGAGGATCTGCGTTGTGGGCGATGATGACCAGAGCATATATAGCTGGAGGGGCGCTAAGATTACTAATATAACAGAATTTGACAGGCAGTTTGATGATGTATCAGTAATAAAGCTAGAACAGAACTACAGGTCTACCCAGAATATACTTGATGCGGCACATGAAGTAATCAATAACAATGAAAGCCGAAAGCCCAAGAAATTATGGACGGAAAACCAGAAGGGCGAGCCCGTATCCAGGTATACTGCTGGAGATGAGAAGGTCGAAGTAAGCTTTGTCATAAACAAGATAAAACAGTACCGCAAAAAAGACGGCAAGGAATACAGGGATTTTGCCATATTCTACCGGACCAATGCCCAGTCTAGAGCAGTGGAAGAACAGCTTATCAGGCAGAACATCCCATATATCATTTTCGGCGGCCTAAGGTTCTATGACCGCATGGAGATAAAGGACATGCTGGCATATCTTAAACTGATTTCTAATCCCAGGGATATTGTAAGCCTCCTCCGCATAGTAAATGTTCCCAGGAGGAAGATAGGAAAGACCACTATAAACAATATCGAAAGATATGCCCAGAAAAATAATATGACATTCTGTGAGGCTTTTTACCAGGTCGATGAAGTGCCAATGCTGTCCAATACGGTAAAGGCAAGGATAAATGACTTCATATCAATGATGGCAGGATTCAGGGAATTTGCTGCAGCCAATACTGTAGACAAGCTGCTAGAAGAAGTATGGAAAAAGACAGGGTATTTCCGCCAGCTGGAAGAGGAAAACAGCATTGAAGCTCTAAACAGGATAGAAAACTTAAGGGAGCTTCTGACTGTTACCAAAGAGTTTGAGGAAAAAGCAAGCCTTATGGAGGAAGCTTCGCTTGCCGGCATAAGCGGGGAAGGGCAGGGAAGTGTTGATGAGGAAGCATCCAGCCTTTCCCGCCTGGATAATTTCCTTGAGGAAGTCTCACTTCTTACCGACCTGGATAATTTCGATGAGGCAGCTGACAGCATAGTGCTTATGACCTTGCATAATGCCAAAGGCCTGGAATTCCCTGTGGTGTTTATGATAGGTATGGAAGAGGGAATATTCCCCCATTCACGGAGCCTGAACAGTCTGGAGGAGCTTGAGGAGGAAAGGAGGCTGTGTTATGTGGGCATCACAAGGGCAATGGAGAAAGTTTTTCTGACATCATCTATATCGCATAATATATACGGCCAATCAAGCTATATGACTGCTTCCAGGTTCTTAAGGGAGATACCGGACAGCCTGGTGATTGATGAGAATAAAGCAGAGTCTAAGAAAACAGCCGTAAAAAAACCCATAGGTAAAGATGCGGAGAAGCTTAAAGTGGAATACAAGATCGGTGATTTCGTAGAGCATAAGCTGTGGGGAAGAGGGCAGGTATTAAATGTAAAAAGGCTAAGCGATGATGTGGAACTGGATGTCAATTTTACCGGCATGGGCTTAAAGCACCTGCTGGTAAGTTTTGCTCCCCTGGAAAAAATCAAAAACTGATCATCTATCCTGCATCCTTTTTTATTAGTAATATTATTATTGACAGGGTAAGGACGAGAAGGATTCCGAACATCAGAAGGAACTGCATTTCACTTCTCTGGGCATAATACCCTGAGCTGTTTATTATAGTATATAAAAGAGTTCCCAGGGAGATAAATGAAAGGTTTTTTGACCATCTTTTATTCTGGAGCATCCCTATCCCGGAAATGAGAAGTAAAGCTGCTGTAATTATTTCAGCTGTTATGTGAAAAGATATATTAATTGCTTCAGATTCAAATTCCGGGACATTATTAGTTGATGATAAAAAGGTCCATAATAAAATGATCATGCATCCGACAAAAAGCATATATATAGAGGCAGTCTTCTTTATAATCATAAAACCAGACCTTTCTTTACTGTATGATTTTTAATAAGATCTCATAAAAAAGTATTTTATAAAAATAATTGTATATTGTAAAAATATAATATGCTTTAATATCAATAAAAACATTGTCTGTGTTTAAAGGAGAGAAGCTTATATGAAGATCTTCGGAAAAGAAATATCCCGTGAAGAGATCCAGCAAAAAACTGGTGATATCAGCCAGTTAGGCGGCGTCAAATATTATGAGATGACTGATAGTGTCAGCAAGGGAGTCAGGGCAATTGACATAAAGAGCCCCTGCGGACTGGATTTTACCGTTCTCCCTGACAGGGGAATGGATATCTCCAACCTCTTTTATAATTCTGTACCTATTGCCTGGAGGTCTGCAACCAGGGATACTTCACCGGTATATTATGAAAGTAGGGGAATTGAATGGCTTAGGACTTTTTTCGGCGGCCTTCTCACAACCTGCGGTCTCACATATAACGGTCCCCCGACTGTGGATAATGGGGAAGAGCTGGGGCTGCACGGAAGGATCGCAAATATAAGTGCTGAAAAAGTCCTGGCCGACGGCTGCTGGGAAGGTGACCGCTACAAGATGTGGGTCCAGGGCAGGGTAAGGGAAGCCAGGGTATTCGGAGACAAACTTGAACTATCCAGGAAGATAACTACCTGGATGGATGAGCCCAGGGTAATAGTGGAGGATACGGTAGAGAATATCGGGAGCGATACCTCACCACTTATGGTGCTTTATCACATAAATATCGGGTTCCCGGTCCTGGATGCCAGCTCCGAACTTTTAGAAGGAAAGGCGAAAGTGACCCCCAGGGATGAAACTGCTAAAGACCGGGAAGAGGAATTCAATAGATTTAATGCTCCCATAAAAGGCTATAGCGAAAAAGTATATTATCATGATATAAGCGCTGACGCAGAAGGCTATTCCAATGCAGCCATAGTAAATGAGGATTTTAATAATAGCCAGGGGATCGGCATATGGCTGAAGTTTAAAAAAGACACACTGCCTTTAATGACCCAGTGGAAACAGATGGGAATGGGCGAATATGTCTGCGGTATAGAGCCCTGTAATAGTACAGTTGGGGGAAGAAAAGCCGAAAGGGAAAACGGCAGGCTAAAGTTTATCGAACCAGGCGAAAAAGTTGATTTCAGACTGGAATTTAAAGTACTTACATCAAGTGATGAAATAGATTCCCTGAGGAAGAAGCTTAAATAGCTGTATTCCGGAAGAGCAGGAATACAGCTATTCTAGTCTTAAGTATCTGCATGATTTAATAAATATAAATACTATAAGAGAAAACTAATCTATATAAGAGAAAACTAATCTACTTTTTGGAAATTTGACAATTTTTTTAATAATTTATACTATTAATACTATAGGAATAGTATAAATTTTACATGGAGGGCTTAATGAAAAAGATAGTATTGATTTCTGCTTTTATTTTTATGATTGCTATTCTCTCGATTTTCCTTATTTCCTTCTAGGCTGTCACAATTGAGCAGGATCCTTTTGACCGTTCTGAAATAACAATTCTGCCTGTTGACGAAAAGGTATCCATAGGCGATATTACCTGGGATATAATAGAAGTCAAATATCTGGGGTCAGAGATACCCAGCACTGATGGCGGCCTGATACTTGAGCCTACATATGGAAGATTTGTAGCAATAGAGTTTTTAGTAGAGAATATGGGTGAGGAAGTAAAGACCATAGTAAACCTTGCAGTAATTGACAGCAAAGGTAGAGAATTTCCTATATGTGCAGAGGCATACGGATATTTGGGAACCGATGATGCATGCCTGCTGGTCGATATTGCACCAGGTGTCCGCCAGGACTTCTTTGCCACATTTGATGTGCCCCTTGATTCCGTTGACCTTATACTGGAAGTATCAGACCTGGGCACACCCCCGGAAGAAAAAGCATATATAGACCTGGGTCTCTAGGAGACTGGATCATATATTTAAATAATCAAGGAGTTCCGAGACTCTTTTCTTTTCAGCAGTTATAAGGGTCTGCACCATAACGGCAGGCCCTTTTTTCCTGGCTTTCTTATAGGCCGCAAACACAGCATTATAGAGGTGTTCCTCATCTTTACTCCATATAACTGTAGAAAGGGGAGTTATGCGGTATTCGATTTTTTCCTGCTTTAAGACTTTCCAGAATTCCTCAAGAACCATGTCTATATCTGACTGCTGCAGAGGATAAAGGCTTACCTGTACCACTATCATTCTTCCTCCTGTACTAAAAGTCTTATTATCTCCTGTTTTAGCTGATTAAACTTTGTCGATGTCAATACATCGAGATCCCTGGGCCTGGATAGCCCTATATCAAATATTTTGGTGACCCGGCCCGGCCTCTGTGAGAGAAGGTAAATGCGGTCAGAGAGGAATATGGCCTCATCAATGCTGTGGGTTATAAAAAGAATTGAGGCATCGATCTTTTCAAATAATCCCAGGAGCCAGTCCTGCATCTTTCTCCGGGTAATGGCATCCAGGCTGCCGAAAGGCTCATCCAGGAGCATGATGTCATCTGCAAATAAATATGTCCTCAGAAGCGCTGCCCGCTGCTTCATCCCTCCTGACAGCTGGTGGGGATATTTTTCTTCAAAACCTTTAAGGCCGAAGTCTGGAAAATATTCCCTGGCCTTTTTATGGGCATCGGGGCGTTTGACATTATTTATGAACAAGGGGAGGCAGACATTGTCAAGGATATTCCTCCAGGGCAGAAGCAGGTCTTTCTGGTGCATATAGCTTACCCTTCCTGTCTTTCCATTATAATCCCTGCCATCTATTATTACCCTCCCTCTGTCAGGTCTTTCCAGACCCGAGATTATATTAAACAGCGTACTCTTACCGCAGCCGCTGGGGCCCAGTATGGAGACAAACTCTCCCTTACCCAGGTCCAGGCTTATATCCTCAAGAGTGGGAAGACCCGGATAGCTTTTCTTTATATCTTTTACCTGTAAAATAATCCTATCTTTCATAATCCTTTATTTTTCCAGGAACCGGTTGGTAAAGGCCTCGCTGGCATCAAGCTCTTTATTCAGCAATCCCTTTTCATACATCCAGCCGCTGAAATCCTCCCAGATCTTAAGCTCCATAAAGCCCCAGCCCTGCTCATATGTTATATATTCTCCGGCAAGGTACTGCTGGCTGGCTGCAACCAGGCTTCCATCCAGCTCATTGTTTTCAGCCAGCAAGATCTCAGCTGCTTTTTGGGGATCATTTATGGCAAAGCTGTACCCTTTTTTTGTAGCTTTAAGAAAATCCCTTACCAGTTCCGGATCATCCTGTATCTTTTCTTCACTAGCTATTATAAGGGGGGTATAGAAATCCAGTACCGGGTCAACGTCCTGCAGCAGCATAAAATCCAGGTCAAATCCGGTAAGTTCTGCCCTTATACCATCCCATCCGTAAAAAATCCAGGCAAAGTCCACATCCCTTTCTACGCTGGTAAAGAAGTCCGATGCCCCTATATTTACTATCTCCAATCTGGAGTAGTCAGCCCCGAATTTTTCCATGAGGCCTCTTAACATAGCCTCCTCCATGGGTGAGCCCCAGCCTCCGTACTTTTTATCCTCAAAGTCAGCCGGTGTCTTTATATCCCTGTCAGAAGGGGAGGCGAAGCCGGAAGTATTTTGCTGTATGATAGCTGCTATGGCTACAATAGGAAGCGGCTCATCAGAAGTCCTGGCATAGGTCACCTGCTCCTGATAGCTTATTCCGAACTCTCCCTTGCCGGCTGCTATGAGGTCTGCGCTGCCTCCTTCGGATGGTTGGATTATTTCCACATCCAGGCCAGCTTCCCGGTAATATCCCTGGTCCCGGGCCACATATATCCCGGTATGATTTGTATTGGGTACCCAGTCCAGTATAACCGTTATTTCCTCAAGCTCGGCAGAGCTATCCGTCTTGCAGGAAAAGATCCCTGCTATCATAAAAAGGACTAATGCCGCCAGGCATACAGTCTTTATCAGTTTTAACATACTTGTCTTCATCATTATCTCCTTCACCTTTTCCTTTTATCATTATTAATTATTGCCGATATATCCCTGCCTACGCATTAAAGCCCAGGGCATGCTTTTTGCTTCAATATACTCGATAAGCTTCAGCAGCAGGATGCTGAGCACTGTTATTACCAGTATGGCAGCAAATACCCTGTCGGTGGCAAAAGACTGCTTTGCCCGGATCATATATACTCCCAGGCCATTCTTTCCTCCGACCCATTCCCCGATGGTGGCTCCCATTATGCTGTAGGTTGCAGCTATCTTAAGCCCGGAAAAGAATCCAGTCATAGAGGCAGGAAGCTTTACATATTTATATATCTGGAACTTGGTGGAGCCCATAGACCTCATAAGGTCAATAAGCTCCCTGTCAACGCTGGAAAGCGACTGCATCAGGCTTATGGTCACCGGGAAAAAGCAGATAAGGATGACTATCACCAGCTTTGGAGTATAGCCGTACCCGAACCAGATCACAAACAGGGGGGCAAGTATTATTATGGGTATGGTCTGGGATATTATGAGCAGGGGATATACTGTTTTTTTGAATCCATAAAGTGAGTCCATCAGTACAGCTATTAAAAAAGAAAGTATAATGGCGATCACAAAACCGGCAAATGCCTCATAGAGGGTTATTAGGATATGAAGCTGCATAGAAGAAAATCCTGTGACCAGGCTTATGATTATGCTGCTGGGGGCAGGGAGTATAAAAGCAGGGACCGCACCCGACCTTGAAAGTATCTCCCATAAGAGAAGCAGGAAAGTAAAGAAGATAATAGGAAAATACCTGCTATTTATTCTTGTCGCTTTTTTCTCCATAACTATATTTCTATATTTGCTTGATGATCAGTAATCTTCCCTTATCAAATTCCAGCGATGCTTCATCAGAGGTAAATACATTGCTGAGCCCCCTTACCGGGCTCTGGTAAAGCTTTTCACCGACCAGGGGATATTTAAGCCCGGAAGTCTTTATAAAACTTGTATATGGGGCCAATGAAAAAATTGATATTATATTTCCGGCCTTGCCGCTTATTTTCCCGGACCCATGCATGCAGGAGATCTCGCTGTCTTCTGTTATGATCTTTACTGAGGCATATTTAAGTTCCGGTGAAGCCAGTATAAGCATATTGGCAAATGTATGGTCCAGCCTTCCTCCTGCAGCCCCGATAATAATTATATCCCTTATCCCCTTATCCCGGGCATACTCAACTGCCAGCCTGGTGTCACTCTCATCTTTTTCCGGATCAGCGGAAATAAATCTTACCCCTGACGATAGCTTTTCATATTTTTTCCTGTCCAGGCTGTCCATATCCCCGATCACTATATGGGGCTTAAGGCCGAGCTTATATGTATTTTCTATACCCCCGTCGGCACTTATTATAATGGGGTCATGCCTGCAATAAGACGACATCAATTCTCTTATCCTCTCATAATCCCTTATAGTCCCATTAGCAATAATAAGGGCACAATTTTTATTATTTTCATCTTTTTCTTTTTTCATATCATTATCTTCCATATAAGTCGAAAGGATCTCCCGCCTTCCAGCATATGTAAATTTCCGGCAAATAAAAAAGACCACCGCCTGAACCAGGTGGTAGTCCTATAAAATATAAAATATCCTATTTCCCTACGCTAGCATTATCTAGTTCAGGTTAGAGGGTCGACAGTGCATATCCTGTCCTCTCAGCCGGGACGGCTCCCCTAAAGCAATCACTTTATTTAATTTTCAAAGAATATTTCCTATAATGTATTAGTATTGCTATATATCGATTGGATATTAGCATAAAAAAGATATGCGGGCAATGATATAAAATTGCAGGATGATATAGATGAAGCTTACAGCCAGGAAAAAAAAGATACTTGAAGAGGTAGTAATAAGGTTTATACGGGATGCGGAACCCGTTTCCTCTGCCAGGATAGCATCAGAGCCGGACCTGGAAATAAGCCCTGCCACTATAAGGAAAGAGATGAGCGAGCTTGAGGAGATGGGATATCTGACCCACCCCCATACTTCTGCCGGCAGGATACCTACTGACCTGGGATACCGTTTTTATGTAGATGGGCTGACAGATGAAGGGTCAAGACCGCTATTGCCGGGAAAAGAGGAGCTTCCGGATATCAGGTCAGTCATAACCCGCAGCATGGAGATAGAAAATGTGCTGAAGCAATCAGTTGAGATGCTGGCAAAGATAACCAATTATCTTTCCATGATCGTGGCGCCCAGCATATACCAGAGCCGTTTTAAGCACCTGGAGCTATTGAATTTTGAGGGCGAGGACTATCTCATGGTACTTATAACCGATACCGGCAGGGTATATAAGAGGAACTTTACCATTGAAGGAAGCTATAATGACCTTGACCTGCAGGGTGCTGCCGGGGTCCTTAATTCAAAGCTGAGGGATAAGAGCTTTGCCGATATCAGCTCTGTGGACCTTAAGGAATTGGGCTCTGATACCAGGCTTATACTTCTCATATCCAGGATACTGGAGATGATAAAGGACTGCATGGAAGAAAGCCTCCAGTATAATAGGGTATTTATCCACGGTACATCGGTCATCATGCAGCAGCCCGAGTTTATAGATATTGAAAATATCCACCAGATCTTAAGCTTTATTGAGAATGAATACCTTCTTATAAAGATCCTGATGGATTTTGCCGATGATAAGAGGTTCATGGTAAAGATCGGTGCAGAGCTCTTTAGCGGAGGCTCTGATAAACTGAGCCTTATTGCTTCAAAATACCGGATAAAGGGTAATGCTTCCGGTACCATCGGCATACTTGGACCAAAGCGCATGGATTATTCCAGGGTTATAAATGTCCTGGATTTTTTCCGCAAAAACCTTTCCGATGTATTCAATCCAGGGTCGGGATTGAAGAATTAGGTATAGGTCCTGCAGATAGCTCAGGGCTGCCCGGCAGATATAGGCTATACTATCAGCCGGACCGGTCAGGCAAACTGGAAAAAAAGCATAAAATGAGTTATCATTTCTGCGCTTAAAATAAAATATGGATAATAAAAATTATTAAGGTGAATTTAATTGGCAAATACTAAGAGAGACTATTATGAAATCCTGGGAGTCTCCAGGACCTGCACTATAACAGAAATAAAGAAATCCTACAGGAAGCTTGCCAGGCAATACCATCCTGATGTCAATAATGGCGATCCTGAAGCGGCTGAAAAATTCAAGGAAATATCTGAAGCTTATGCCGTGCTTTCTGATGATGGAAAAAGGGACCAGTATGACAGGTTTGGCTTTTCCAATAATCTTATCAATGAGGCAGATTTCGGAGATATTTTCTCTGAATTCGGTTTTGGCGATATCTTCAGCTCTTTTTTCGGCTCAGGATTCGGGGGAGGCTTCAGCGGAAGCAGGAGAAGAGCCAGGAGCAGGGGCTCGGACCTTGAGATACAGGCTGAAGTAAGTTTTAAGGAATCTGCTTTTGGCATAAAAAAGGAAATAGAATATGAGGTAGATGATGTATGCCTGGAATGTAATGGAAGCGGAGCCAGCAAGGGAAGCAGCGTAGATACATGTGGGCAGTGCGGGGGTTCCGGACAGATGAGGGTAACCAGGCAGACATTAATAGGAAATGTGATAACCACCACAAACTGTGACCGCTGCAGCGGTTCGGGTAAGATAATAAGCCAGCCCTGCAAGGAATGCCAGGGGAAGGGATATAGCAATACCAAAAAGAAGATAAAAGTCGATATCCCTGCCGGCATACATGATGGCGACAGGATGAGAGTAACGGGAAAGGGTAACTCCCTGGGGGATGACTCTATAAAAGGAGATCTCTATATAACAGTGAGGGTAGAAGATCATCCGGAATTTAAAAGGAAAGATGATAATGTGCTGGCAGAGCTAAAGATATCTTTTGCCCAGGCAGCACTTGGATTTAATACAGAAGTAAATACCCTTGACGGCCCCGAGAAAATAAAGATAAAGCCGGGGACCCAGCCGGAGACAAAGATAATATTAAGGTCAAAGGGATTTGTGCAGCTTAATGGCTATAGAAGGGGAAGCCATATAATAAATGTAAAAGTCGAAATACCTGCCAGGCTGAGCAGAAAGGAAAAACAGCTCCTGGCTGAATATGCAAAAGAGCGAAAAGAAAGTATAGGCTGACCGCACAGGGATTATGGCATGAGCATACCTTATCTTTTTATAGACCCCAAACAGGTCTATGATAAAACAATATTTATAAGGGATATAGATGATGTCAGGCATCTTTCCGGTCCCCTGAGGGTAAGGCCCGGGGATAGGGCATATATATCCGACAATAAAAAATCCCGCTATATGGCAGAACTCACAAAAATAAATAAGATAGAAGCCGAATTCATCATACTGGAAAAAGAACCTATTAGGCAAAAGCTCCCCCAGATATCACTTTTCCAGTGTGTGCTTAAAAAAAATGCCATGGAATATGCCATCCAGAAAACTACAGAGATCGGGGTATCGGCCATTATACCTGTTATCAGCGAGAGGACAGTTAACAGCACAGGGGATAAAAGCCTTAAGATAAAGAGATGGCAGAAAATATCAGATGAAGCCTCCAAGCAGAGCAAGAGGGATTTTAAATGCCGCATCGATAAGCCAGTTATGCTTAAAGATATTGATACCGGGTCTTTCGAACGATTCTTTATGCCTTATGAAGGTGAATCTGCAGAAGGCGGCCTGGCCCTGAGCTTTAGCGGCATCTCCCGGACGGGAAGGATCGCCTATCTTATAGGGCCTGAAGGAGGGTTTTCTCCAGGGGAAGCAGAACTGCTCAAAAAAAATGATGCGGATCTTCTAAAGCTTGGTGACAATATTTTAAGGGCAGAGACAGCTGCTGTATATTTTTTATCGGTAATCGACTTCTATATAAGGGCAAACAGCTGACTTTTTAAGGCTGGCTCCCGGCGGTAAATATGAGATTTTCAATAAATACCCTTGGCTGCAAGGTCAATCTGTGTGAATCGGACGAGATATCCAGGATACTCCTGGGAAAGGGCTTCCAGCAGGTAGATAATAAGAGCGGCATGCCCCATATCTCTATCATAAACACATGTACAGTTACTGCCGAGAGTGACCGTAAGGTAAGGCAGATGATAAGGAAGATAAAAAAAGCTAATAGCCAGGCAAAGCTTGTGGTTACCGGCTGTTATGTAAAGGACCATACTGATTTTCTAAGGGATATAGGTGCAGACCTCATAATAGGAAATGAAGGTAAAAAGGATATCCCCGGAGTAGCCGACAGCATACTGGACCTGGTAAGGGATGACCTTGATAAGAAAAACTTTAAGGAAATATGTGGAAGCAAAGACGAGCTGCATTCAAGGCCAATTGTAAAGATACAGGATGGCTGTGAGCAAAACTGCTCATACTGTATCATCCCCAGGGTAAGGGGCAGTTATTGCAGTACTCCGGAATCAACGATCCTGAAAAGCATAGACAGTCTTTCCAGAAAAGGATATGGCGAGGTGGTGCTAACCGGTATAAATATAGGCAAATATGGAGCGGATATGGATGGCAGCAAAGGCCTTCCCGGTCTCCTGGATAAAATATTTACCAGCACCGGGATAGCAAGGATCAGGATAAGCTCAATTGAGATAAATGAGATAGATGGCAAGCTCCTGGATGTGATACGAAAATACCAGGAAAGGACGGCACCTCACCTGCATATACCTCTGCAGAGCGGAAGCGATAAAGTACTTGAAAAGATGGGAAGGCCCTATAGTGCAGGTTTTTTCAGGGAAGCAATAAAAAGAATACGGGGCAGGCTTTCCGGAATAACCTTTACTACTGATATCATGGTAGGCTTTCCCGGAGAGGACGAGGCAGATTTTGAAAAGACCCTGACTCTGGTAAGGGAGATCGGGTTCAGCAAGCTGCATGTATTCAAATATTCACCCAGGCCTAAAACCAGGGCTTATGATTTTGATGATAAGGTAATGCCTGATGAAAAAACCAGAAGAAGTGCTATCCTGAGGGAATGCGGCGATAAGATGAGGCAGGCTTTTCTGAATAATAATACCGGCCTTATACTCGATGTCGCTGTAGAAAGACAGGATTGTGGAAATGAAATTGCTCTTGGGACTTCAGGAAATTATATAAAAGTATATTTTAAGAAAAGTTCCCGGCAGAAAAATATAAAGGGCAGCATAATAAAATTAAGGACAGAAAAAAGATATTTGCAGGGCCTCCTGGGCAAGGAAACAGGCTGATCCCAGTTCAGCGATTTAATAATTTTATTAAAATGGATTATAATCATATAAATAATTATTAAGCGGTAAGGACAATATAAATTGTAAAATTTAAAAAAAATAGTATAATTACCGCTTCAGGCAAAAATCAAAATAGGCTTAAAATAGTATGAGGTTTCGCCTGTGATTTTATAAAACCAAAGAGGTGCAAAGTTTATGGACTGCCTTTTTTGCAAGATAGCAAATAAAGATATAGATAGTGATATCTTCTTTGAAGATGAAGAGCTTATCGTGATAAAAGACATATCGCCGGCAGCTCCTGTCCACCTTCTTATCATACCCAAAAAACACATATCTTCCATAATGGATATAGATGATCTTGAAAATAGTACCATGGCAAATATCCTGGTAACCATAAAGAGGATAGCTGCTGAATTGGGTCTTGATAAAAAAGGCTTCAGGGTAGTAAATAATATGGGTCCTGATGGAGGGCAATCCGTAGATCATCTTCATTTTCATCTGATGGGCCAGAGAAAGTTCACCTGGCCGCCGGGATAGGGTGCAGCAGGCATCTTAAGGCAGGCACTATATTTTCAAGGAGGAAAATTGTCTCCGACCAAACATAAGATCAATCTTGAATTTACTGACGGACATACTATTGCCGAGCTTATTGGCGACCGCGATGAGCTAATCAAGATGATCGAGAGGAAATATAATGTAGAAGTATTTATCCTGGGTGACGATGTTGAGATATCGGGAAAAACAAAAAATGTAAAAGAAGTATCAAGACTGATAAAAGACCTGGCGCTCCAGGTAAACCTGGGGCAGAATATAAGCAGGGAAAATGTCTCTGATTCCATAAAGATCATCGAAAACAGTCCCGATATAAAGCCCCACCAGGTATTCAAGGAGAGCATCCTGGTCAATAGCGGTAAGAAGATAAAGCCCAGGACGCAGGGGCAGAAAAAATATATAGATTCCATAAAGAATAATACTATCGTATTCGGGATAGGTCCCGCCGGTACAGGAAAGACTTACCTGGCCCTGGCTACAGCCGTAGAAGCGTTAAAGGAAGACAGGATAGCCAGGATCATCCTGGTGAAGCCTGTAGTAGAAGCCGGGGAGAAACTGGGGTTTTTGCCTGGTGATATCTATGATAAGGTAAATCCCTATTTGAGGCCGCTGTATGATGCCCTTTACGAGATGCTGGATATAGAAAAATTCCAGCAGTACAGGGATATGGGAATAATCGAAGTAGTCCCGCTGGCATATATGAGGGGGAGGACGCTCAATGATTCTTTTATACTTCTGGATGAAGCCCAGAATGCTTCACCGGAACAGATGAAGATGTTTCTTACCAGGCTGGGATTCAGTTCCAAGATGGTAATAACCGGGGATATCACCCAGGTAGACCTTCCCAGCGACAAACAGTCCGGGCTAATACTGATGAAAAGTATCCTCGGCAATATTGATGGTATAGACTTTGTGAACCTGACATCAAAAGATGTTGTAAGGCATGAACTGGTCCAAAAAATAGTGGATGCATATAAGGAATTTGACGATCGAGTAGAAATATAATCTTTAAATAGATGATGCTGGCAAAAAAGAAAATAAAAAAAATGGATACCGGGAATCCTGAAAAAAGGCCTGAGGGTTTTTTCAAGAGGTTTTTCTCATTTGGCAGTCCCGCAGCCCAGAGGCTTTATATATTCATAATCAGCCTGGGACTTGTGGCGGCTACGCTTTCATATGTATATGCTCCAGATATAGGAATTGAGCTGGGCGCGCCCAGCCCCAGGACTATTAAAGCCAATAAGGGCATAGAATTTGAAGATGAGCAAAAAACTGAAGAGGACCGCAATACCAGTGAGGCCGAAGTCGAGGACCAGTATGTATATAATCTGGACGTATTAAGCGGGGAAGAAGGATCGCTATACCAGATAAGGTATTTTTACCTTTTGACATCTGTGGTCCAGAAAAAGCAGGAAATGGCCATAGAGGAAAAAGTAGATTACCTTACCAACCTTCTGGGCAATGAATATCCAGAGTCCATTGTGACTTCGGTACTGGAGTTATCCGTTGACGACCTGAATATACTTTTGGATAAGACCCAGGAGATAGCCAGGGAGACCATGAAGGAGGAGATAAAGCCTACAGAGCTGGACTTTGCCAAAAGTAATGCTGTAACCATGGCTGAGGAGGATCCTGATATACCGGCTGACACCCTGCCTATCGTATCTGCGGTACTTCAGAAGAATATCAAGCCTACGGCAATATTTGATCCTGCTGGCACAGAGAAAGCCAGGGAAGAGGCAAGGCTTAACACCCCGCCCCATATGGTCACTATTGTTGAGGGGCAGACCATAATCTTTGAGGGTGAAATAGTAAATGAGACAGATATAATGATCCTTACCCAGCTGGGGCTGCTGCAGAGGGATTTTAACTGGAGCCGTTTCCTGTATATATTTTTTATCAGTGCCACAGCCCTGTTCCTTCTGGGATTTTTCCTGTTCAGGTTTGAGAAAAATATCTACAGGAGCACCAAGAAGCTGGTAATAATCGCCATTCTTATAGTAATATTTACAGCCCTTATAAAAGCCTTGACCATATTGTCATCCATACACCTTAATTTCTGGAATTATCTTTTCCCCATAATTACCGTATCCCTTATAAGCACCATCTTATTTAATAGCAGGATAGGCATAATGCTCACCCTTTGCCTTGGGATATTTGCCGGCATTGCTACCAACTATGATTTTTCCATTGCCCTGACCTATATTTTAGGCGGCATACTTTCCACCTATCTTGTCTCCAAGGTATCCCAGAGATCTGAAGTCATGAGGGCAGGATTCATAAGTTCCCTGGTGCTGGGGTTCCTGTTCCTGACGGTTAACCTTATTGGAGGAGAATTCAGGACAATTGCACTGTATACTGTAATGGGAATACTTAATGGAATAATATCAGCCATACTTGCTATAGGGCTGCTTCCCTTTATCGAGTCTACTTTTAATGTAGTCACTGCAATGGGGCTGCTGGAGCTTTCGCATACTGACCAGCCTCTATTAAAAAAACTTCTTATAGCTGCCCCCGGGACATATAATCACAGTCTGCTGGTAGGGCACCTTTCTGAAAATGCTGCCAAAGCCATAAAGGCCGATTCGCTCCTGGTAAAGGTAGCTGCCCTGTATCATGACCTTGGGAAACTTAAAAGGCCGGAATATTTCTATGAGAACCAGGCAGATATAGATAATATCCATGACCGGCTGAATCCGTCAATGAGCCGAAATATAATTGCAAACCATATAAAAGACGGCCTGGAAGTAGCCAGGAAGAATAAGATACCCCAGAGGGTCTTAAATATTATCTCCCAGCATCACGGCAATTCCCTCATATCATATTTCTATGAGAAACAGAAAGATAAGACAGAAACAGTAAACGGCAGCTCCAATGGGCTTAAGGGCCATTTCAGGTATCCTGCCATGAAGCCCCAGAGCAAGGAAGCTGCAATCCTTATGCTGGCCGATTCAACCGAAGCAGCAGTCCGTTCTATTGAGAATATGACTCCCAAGAAAATAGAGCAGATGGTAACTGATATTGTGGAAGACCGTATAAATGACGGACAACTGGCCCAGGCTGACATCACCTTGAGGGAAATAGAGAAGGTAAAAAAGACCCTCATAGACGGACTGATATCGATCTATCATTCCAGGATCTCTTACCAGGATAATGGGAATAAACCTCCCACCCTGGAAGAATTAAATACAATAGCCAGCAGCGATTATTATTAATAGCAGTTTTCCGGAAATGCTTTCAGGTAAATGCTGGTTTTACAGAACATACAGCGAAAAGGCATATGATATTTGAACTAATAGACAACCAGGATGAGGAAAAGCTTGACTTCAAGCACCTGGAAGAGGTGTGCCGCTATATCTCTATAAAGTTTGATCCAGATAATAATAGAATAATAAATATCATCTTTATTGATGATAAAAAGATGAAGGATATGAACCGAAAGTACAGGAATATCGACAGGAGTACAGATGTCCTGTCCTTTTCATATCTTGATGGATCAATAGGACAGGAAAAGACAGGAAACCTGAATATTATCGGTGAAGTATATATATCCCCGGCCACTGCCAGGAAAAATTCCAGCCAGCAGGAAAGCCAATGGGATCTCATGCTGGAGATAATCCTACTTGTCATACACGGCACCCTTCATATATTCGGCTATGATCATGAGAAAGAGGATGAAAAAGCCCAGATGTATAATATCCAGGATAGCCTTATGCACGATATTCAGGGAAAAGACTGGAAAAGGTATTGACAGGTATTGTAAAATCAATAATAGATGAATTTTTTTTGCTATATGGGAGCTTAATCCCTTTATAAGCCACAATATTTGGTCTGCTGATAATGGAAGGTATCACGACAAGACATATCGACAGTTTTGATCCAGGCCTTATCAGGGATCTATGCAGACTTGAAATAGAAAATCTTGGAGAAGAGGCATCCCTCAATCAGTGGATGATCCCCGTACTTATAAGATATGGCCTGGTAATCATTGCTGAAAAACTGCCTGAAGGCAAGATTGCCGGCATTTGCCAGGTTATAAGGTCTTATGGTGAAGAAGCCTCTGCATTTATCCACTCTTTCTATATCCGTCCACATCTCAGGGGAAAGAAAATCGGAAGGACCCTGCTGTCAGCAGTTCTGGATAAGGTAGGTTCGGATGGCTTTAAAAGGATACAGCTTACAGTTGATGCGGAAAATAAACCTGCAGTATCGCTTTACAGGTCTGCAGGCTTCAGGAAGACATCGGTTTTAAAAGACGAATATGGCGAAGGAGTACACAGAGATCTTTATGCTCTGGAATTATAATGCAGGATGATAAAATAAGGTCTGGTTTTGTGGGACTGATCGGCCGGACAAATGTTGGAAAATCGACACTGATAAACAAAATGATCAAAAAGAAGATACTTATAACTTCCGACAAAGTACAGACCACACGTAAGCGTATAAACTGCATCCTGAACACCCCCCGGAGCCAGATAGTATTTGTGGATAGCCCTGGGTTCTTTAAGCCTAGGAACCTTCTGCAGGAAAGGCTTAAAGATACTGCCTCCAGGGTGGCTGGAGATGTAGATGTCATCGTTGTGGTAGTAGATGCTGCCGGAGGTATAGGAAAGGGAGACCGATTCGTCTTTAACCAGATGAAAAACAGCAGCATACCCAGGATCCTCCTGGTAAATAAAATAGACCTGGTGCAAAGCGATGAGTATAGAAATGACTTGCTGGAGATAGAAAAAGAAGGAATCTTTGACAGTATCATAGAAGTGTCAGCAAAAACCGGGGAGAACCTGGATAAATTTATCCATGTGCTTGAAGATTTCCTCCCGGTAGGACCAAGGTATTATGGACAGGATATGATTTGCGACCAGCCCCTGGAAAGTACTATCGCCGAGATAGTAAGGGAAAAGTTATTCGGGGAGCTTTCCCAGGAGATCCCGCATAGCATAACTGTTGAAGTGGATAGCATAAAAAGGTCAAAGACTGGGGCAGGGAAAGACCTGACCTCGATTGAATGCTCGATATATGCTGAAAGGGATTCCCAGAAGGCGATCATAATCGGGAATAAGGGAAGCCTTCTAAAAAAGATCGGGAGCAAGGCAAGAAAAGAGCTGGAGGAGCTTCTGGAGACTAAAGTCTTCCTGCAGCTATGGGTAAAAGTCAAACACAACTGGACCCGGGAAGAAGCATTCCTGGACAGGTTCGGTTTTTAATCCTAAATAATCATATTTATATAAGGCAAGGTGATCAAAATATTAACCAGGGAACAATTAGCTAAGACAATCGACCAGACATTGCTTAATCCTGTGGCTACGCCAAAGGATATCGAAAAGCTTTGTATAAATGCCAAAAAAGAGCATTTTGCAGCAATTGTCATAAATCCTACAAATGTTGTACGGGCTGCAAAGATCCTGGAAGATACAGATGTAAAAATCTGTGCGGTCGTTGGTTACCCCCTGGGGGCAAATACCATAGAGACAAAGATCTTCGAATCCAGGGACTGCATTAAAAAAGGTGCCGGAGAGCTAGATGTGGTATTAAACCTGGGAGCGGTAAAAAGCGGTAATTATGAGTATGTGGAAAGAGAGCTTAGCGTACTGGTCAGCGTCATCAGGAGGGAACAGATCGCCGAGTATAACCGGCATATAAATATCAAGGTAATAATAGAGACAGGCATCCTGTCCAAGGACGAGGTTAAAAAAGTCAGCTCCATAATAGAAAGATCGGGGGCAGATTTTATAAAGACCTCTACCGGCTTTGGCGTAAAGGGAGTAGAACTTGATGATGTACGCCTCATAAGGGAAGTAGTCACCAGGAATATCGGGGTAAAAGCTTCCGGAGGCATCAGGACATTTGAAGATGCCCAGGCGCTTATAGACGCAGGAGCTACCAGGCTGGGCACCAGCAGCGGTATAAATATAATAAAGGAGTACAGCACTATCTTTGATAAATAGGATAGGCTTTATGCTCCAAAAAAATAAACCTTTTTTATGCCTACTTTTAAAGCCAGAGCCATTATCTTAAGGTCCCATAAGCTGGGCGAAGCCGATAAGATCATCAGGATGTATTCCAAACAGGGCAGGATAATATCTGCGGTTGCCAAGGGTTCCAGGAAGACACGATCCAGGTTCAGGGGGCGTCTTGAGCTTTTCAATATGGCTGATATGGAGCTTACCAGCGGAAGGAACCTGGATATCATAAACCAGGCAGATATAATACACTGCTATGACAATATATCCAAAGATTTCTATAAATTTGCCTTTGCCGGGATAATTGCCAATATTATTCTTAAGACCCAGGCTGCAGGAAATGAAAATCCAGCACTTTTCAAGCTTCTATATATAAGTCTTAATGAGATAGACAGCGCTGCCCAGGAAGACGAGCTTACCCTAAAAAAGATATTATGTTTATTTGAGGCAAAGTTCCTACAGGTAACCGGCTTTGAGCCCATGCTGGATATTTGCAGCAGCTGCAATAAAGATCCTGGCGGATTATATATGATGGAGAAGAAAGATATATACTTTTCTGTTGCTAATGGAGGAATCCTTTGCAGCCAGTGCTCCCGGGATACCGGTGCAAAAAAGCGTCTGGGAACTTCAACATTCCGGCTGCTATCAGATCTTTTCAGGCTTAAAATAGAAGACTTAAGGGGAGTAGATCTTGACCCCGGCAATCTAAAGAAAGTCTACAGTCTTCTGGAAGACTACCTGGTCTACCATAGTGACTGTACCCTGGATAGTTTCCGGTATTTGAGGAAGATAGGGATATGAAAAAATTCTCCCAGGCCTTCATATAATGCCCCGTTTAGCAGTATTTTTTCTCCAGAAGATCAGTCCAAGTAGTTGACAAAATAAAATTATATACTATAATTCCTACTATATATATAGGAAATATAAGAAATATTTAAGGATGAGATGATACAATTATCGACAAAAGGAAGATACGGGACCAGGGCAATGCTGGAGCTTGCCTTAAATGATGGCAATGGAAATATGCTTTTAAGGGAGATTGCAGAGAGACAGGGAATATCAGTAAAATACCTGGAACAGATAATGCCGGCATTAAAGTCTGCCGGACTGGTTAATTCCAGCAGGGGAGCCAGCGGGGGTTATTCTTTAGCGAAGCCTCCGGAAGAAATAACTGTAAAGGAAATAGTGGAAGCCCTGGAAGGGCCTCTTAAGCTGGTGGATTGCGTAGGAGATCCAGGCCTGTGCCAGGAAGCTGGGCAATGTGTTACCCGGGACCTCTGGGATGAAGTAAGCATAAGTATCTCAAAACTGCTTGAATCAAGAACTCTTGCAGACCTTGCGCAAAAACATAAAGATAAACAGAAGAGCAGACCGCTTATGTACAGTATTTAGGGATAAAAGGATTTATTAGTTTTTTGATCTATGCATATAATCAAAAAAGGCAGGTAATAAGCATGAATATATCAGATGACATAACCCAACTTATAGGTAATACGCCTATGGTACGGCTAAACAGGATAACAGATGGTTCTTTAGCAAAAATAGCAGCTAAGCTGGAATGCTTTAATCCCCTGTCAAGTATAAAAGACAGGATCGGTTATGCCATGATAAAGGATGGGGAAGAGAGGGGACTGATAAATAAAGGTACCATAATCATAGAACCCACAAGCGGCAATACCGGCATTGCCCTGGCATATATATGTGCCGTAAAAGGATACAGACTGATACTGACCATGCCTGATACCATGTCAATCGAACGAAGGAAGCTGTTAAAGGCATTAGGGGCTGAACTTGTGCTTACCCCGGGGACTGGTGGCATGAAAGGAGCGGTAGAGGAAGCTGAAAAACTGCAAAAGCAGACACCTGATTCCTTTATACCGAACCAGTTTGAAAATCCTGCCAATCCCACCATACATTATAAGACAACTGCTGAAGAGATATGGTCAGATACGGATTGTAATATTGATATACTTGTGGCAGGTGTTGGAACAGGAGGCACAATCACTGGAGTTACCAGGAAACTAAAAGAATATAAGCCGGGACTTATCTCGATAGCTGTCGAGCCTTTCGATTCACCCGTGCTATCGGGAGGAAATCCGGGTCCCCATAAAATACAGGGGATAGGTGCAGGATTTATACCAGGTATCCTGGAGACTGGGCTTATAGACGAGATAGTAAAAGTAAAAAATGAGGATGCAGCGGCCATATCAAGAAAACTGGCACTTGAAGAAGGTATATTTGCCGGCATTTCCTCGGGAGCGGCAGTATGGGCTGCTTTAGAAGTTGGGAAGAGAAGCGGGAATAAAGATAAGCTTATAGTAGTCATACTGCCGGATACTGGAGAGAGATATATGTCAACAGCACTATTTGATAAATAATATTATATATAAGAGGAAAAAATGAATAATATAAAAGAGAATCTTCATGAAGACACCATACTGCTTCACGGCGGCCATGAGCCGGATGAGGCAACAAGAGCAAGGGCAGTACCAATTTACCAGAGCACTTCCTTTAACTTTAAGGATACCGGACATGCAGCGGATCTCTTTGCCCTAAAGGAATTTGGCAATATATATAGCCGAATAATGAATCCCACCAATGAGGTATTGGAAAACAGGATAACCCTGCTGGAGGGAGGAATAGGCGCACTGGCAGTATCCAGCGGCCAGGCTGCTGAGACTCTGGCAGTCCTAAATATTGCCCAGAACGGCGATGAGATAGTCTCCGCCAATAATCTTTATGGTGGAACATATACCCTTTTTAATAATACCTTCAAGCGGTTCGGCATCAATGTGAGATTTGTCGACTCTGCCGACCCGGATAATTTCAGGGGAGCCATAACCAATAAGACCAAAGCCCTGTATGCCGAGTCAATAGGAAACCCCAAGCTCAATGTGACCGATATAGAAACCCTGGCAGGGATAGCCCATGAGAACGGCATACCCCTTATTATAGACAATACCGCTACACCATACCTGTTAAAGCCTTTTGAATATGGTGCAGATATAATAACTTACTCGGCGACAAAATTTATCGGGGGCCACGGCACCTCCATAGGCGGCCTCATAGTAGATTCGGGAAATTTTGACTGGGATAATGGCAAATTTCCCCTTATCGCCGGTCCCGATCCCAGCTATCATGATATGGACTTCATAAAATCATTTAAGGATACGGGGAATATCGCATATATCCTAAAAGCAAGGGTAAAGCTATTAAGGGACCTGGGAGCCTGCCTTTCCCCCTTTAATTCATTCCTTTTCCTGCAGGGCCTTGAAACCCTTCACCTGAGGATGGTAAGGCATTCGGAAAATGCGCAGAAAGTGGCTGAACACCTGGAAAAAGACAGCAGGGTGTCCTGGGTAAATTATCCGGGATTATCATCCAGCAGTGAATATGAGAAGGCAAAAAAATATCTCAAAAAGGGAGCTGGAGCCATTATTGGTTTCGGGATAAAGGGTGGTGCTGGAGCAGGAAAGAAGTTTATTGAATCACTAAAGCTGGTCTCCCACCTGGCAAATATCGGGGATGCCAAGACCCTGGCAATACACCCTGCCAGTACAACTCATCAGCAATTAAATAAAGAAGAACAGGCTGCTACCGGGGTTACCCCTGACTTCATAAGATTATCTGTGGGTATCGAAGATGCAGGGGATATTATTTCCGATCTCGACCAGGCATTGGAGATATCATGCAGTTAGAAGCCAAAGAAAAAAATATAAGCAGCAGTAATGGTCCTGGAGAAGTAAAGACCAGGCGCTATACTTTTGCCGAACCGCCAAATCAGGTCAAGCTTGGTTCTGGCAAGGTTTTAGGCCCCATAGCTATAGCTTATGAGACATATGGTAATCTAAATAAGAAAAAAGATAATGCCATACTTATTCTTCATGCATTATCAGGGGATTCCCATGCCGCAGGATGGCATAAAGGTGATGACAAACCAGGGTGGTGGCATAGCATGATAGGTCCTGGCAAGGCTTTCGATACTGACAGGCATTATATTATCTGCTCCAATGTGCTGGGAGGCTGTATGGGAACTACCGGACCTTCGTCAAAGGATCCCCATACCGGGAAACCATATGCCCTTGATTTTCCTATTATAACTATTGGTGATATGGTTGATGTACAGAAGCTGCTTATAGACAGCCTGGGAATAAAAAAGCTTCTTTCAGTTGCCGGGGGCTCAATGGGGGGAATGCAGGTGCTGCAGTGGGCAGCATCCTATCCGGAAAAAATATTATCTGCTATTCCCATAGCAACCGGGCTAAAGCACTCCCCGCAGCAGATAGCTTTTAATGAAGTGGGAAGGCAGGCCATTATGGCTGATCCGGGATGGAATAATGGCGATTATTACGGGGCCGGACAACCGGAAAGGGGACTGGCGCTGGCCAGGATGATAGGGCATATAACCTATATGAGTGATGAATCCATGGAAGCCAAGTTTTCCAGGAGACTTAAAAATGGGAACTATAATTTCTCCTTTAACCCTGATTTTGAGGTAGAGGGATACCTCCATTACAAGGGGGACGGCTTTGTTAAAAGATTTGATGCAAATTCATATCTTTATATAACCAAGGCTATTGATTACTTTGACCTGTCAGGAGATGAAGACCTGATACCTTCGGGAAAGAGGATCGATGCAAAATTCCTGGTAATATCATTCAAGTCAGACTGGCTTTATCCCCCATACCAGTCCCGGGAGATCGTAAAGCTGCTTAAGAAAAGGCAAATTGACACCACTTATTGCGAGATAGATTCAAGCTATGGACATGATGCATTCCTGATAGAGATTGAAGAGCAGGAGCACCTGGTCAAGCATTTTTTAAGGAAGGTATATGAATCCGGAAGTGAAGCATAATAAGATAAGGCCTGATCACAGGATAATAACTGATATGATACCGGAAAGGTCAATTGTGCTTGACCTGGGTTGCGGCAATGGTGACCTGCTATATAACCTGGTAAAGGAAAAAAAGATAAAGGCCGAAGGAATTGAGCTAGAAGAAGGCGCAATATACAAGTGTGTGGAAAAGGGACTTTCAGTATATCACAGGGATATTGAAAACGGCCTTAAGGACTATCCTGACAATTCAGTTGATTATGTGATCCTGAACCAGATAATACAGGAAATACAGGATATGGAATTTCTTATTGAGGAGACCCTAAGGGTGGGGAAAAAGGTAATAATAGGTTTTCCAAATTTTGCCTATATAAAAGCCCGTTTCGACCTTTTCTTCAGGGGTGTTGCTCCGGTGACATCCTCCCTTCCATACCAGTGGTATAATTCACCTAATGTCCACTTCGGGAGTCTGAAAGACTTTAAGGATTTCTGCCGAAAAAAAGGGATGAGGATTTTAAGTTCATATTTCCTGGGGGAAAAGAGGGTAGTAAAGATCATGCCAAACCTGTTTGCGGTAAACGGAATTTTTCTTCTGGAAAGAAGATCATGAGCCATCCTTGTTTTTGTACAGCATATATTTAAAAGCTAAAACTGGATGATAGAATAATATACGAGGTCCAGAGTACCGCATGACATCTCTTATCTTTTTCCGGTTAGCTGTATTGTAACAATGTATGCTGCATTTAGAGCAGGCCGGCTTTCTATGGCTGAAACTGCATTTATCAAGCTTAAGGCGGGAATATTCTATGAGCAGGCTGCAATCAGAGCATAAGCCGGATACCCCGGGGTGATTGTCCCGGCAGAAGAGCCCTATCATAGCTTTTACGGTAGCTTTTTCATTCTCTATTTTCCTGCTTTTCATGTATATATCCCAAAAAAAGTGCAAACAAACTCGAAGTCCGGAGAGATTATATTACCTTTTCTAAAAGCATTCAAACAGCGGCATGATCTATTTGGAAAAGTTATAGGAAATTGGTACAAAGAATCCTATATTTTGTTTACAATTGAAACCAATATGATTAAAATAAGACACTATGAATTTTCAAGATATAATCTTTAACTTGCAGAAATACTGGGCTGAGAAAGGATGCATTATAAAGCAGCCGCTAGACCTGGAGAAGGGTGCCGGCACATTTAATGCCGATACCATGCTAAGATGCCTGGGGCCCGAGCCCTGGAATGTAGCATATGTAGAGCCGTCAAGGAGGCCTACTGACGGAAGGTATGGGGAAAATCCTTTTAGGACACAGTTTTATTACCAGTTCCAGGTGCTTTTAAAGCCATCTCCGGATGATGTGGTGGATCTTTATCTGGGTTCCCTGGAAAGCCTGGGGATAGACCTGGCCAGCCATGATATAAGGCTGGTGGAGGATGACTGGGCTTCACCCACAATAGGCGCAGCCGGATTGGGATGGGAAGTATGGGCAGACGGGATGGAGATAACCCAGTTCACATATTTCCAGCAGATGGGCGGACTTAACCTCAAACCGGTGTCTGCCGAACTAACCTATGGCCTGGAAAGAATTGCTATGTACCTGCAGGATAAGGACAGTTTCTGGGAGCTCTCCTGGAATGACCAGATAACATATAAGGATGTTCACCTGGAGTCAGAAAAGCAGTGGTCCAAATATAATTTTGAGGTAGCAGATATTGATATGCTTTTAGACCTTTTTAATAAATATGAGAAGGAATTTGAAAATGCTATTGGGCAGGACCTGGTATTTGTAGGCCATGAATATGTCCTTAAGTGTTCGCATATATTCAACCTTCTTGATGCCAGGGAAGCCATAAGCGTAGCCCAGAGGACTTCATATATAGGAAGAGTCAGGAAACAGGCAAAAAGATTATGCCAGGCATATATAAAACAGAGAGAAGAGCTGGGATTTCCGCTTCTTAAGGAGAAATAGAACAAAGACAATGGCAAATGACCTGATATTGGAAATAGGTACCGAAGAACTTCCTCCATCATGCACCCGCAGGGGACTTGAAGGACTTAAACATATATTGGAAGCTAAGCTCAATGAAAGCCATATCGGATATGAAGGCTTATCCGCATACAGCTCTCCACGGAGACTGGCGGTTTATGTAAAAAGCATAAATCTCTGCCAGGACACAGTGAAAAAGACTGTGACCGGACCACCGAAAAAGATAGCATTTGGTCCTGACGGCAAACCAACAAAGGCTGCAACAGGATTTGCCAAAAGCCTGGGCCTGGATGTAAATGAACTGGAAGAAATAGAGCTTAAAGACAGAGGCGTCTACCTGGGTAAGAAGATCATCCAGGAAGGTAAAAAGACTATTGATATACTTCCTGAAGTCTTAAAAAATACCATACTGTCTTTATCATTTAATAAGCAGATGTCCTGGGGTGATTATGATATCCGATTCATAAGGCCTATAAGATGGCTCCTGGCACTCCTGGGAAACCAGGTAATAAGGTTTGAGATAGAAAATATAAGCTCAGGAAATATAACTTATGGGCACCGCACCCTGAATACCGCACCCATTGAGATAAAATCGGCAAAAGACTATGCAGTCAGGTTAAAAGATGCCGGAGATGTAATAGTAGATACTAAAGACAGGCAGGAAATGATATACGGCCAGGTGGCTGAAATAGAAAAAAATACCTGGAAAAATAAATATAAGGCTGTAATCGAAAAAAAGCTCCTGGATGATGTAGTAGACCTGGTAGAAATACCCAATGTGCTTGTGGGAGATTTCCCTGAAGAATTCCTGTATATCCCATCAGACATACTTATGGAAGCAATCCAGTATCACCAGAAATATTTTCCAGTACTTGAAAGCGGGGGAAAGATAACTACCAATTTCCTCATAGTCCAGAATGGCCTCAAAGATGATGGGGAGATAAAAAAAGGCAATGAAAGGGTTTTAAAAGCCAGGCTGAGCGATGCTTCATTTTTTTACGAACAGGATAAGAAACATGATTTTGGTTTCTGGAAGAACAAGCTGGAGGGTGTCATCTTTTATTCTGGTCTGGGGAATATGAGCGACAAGCAGGAAAGGCTTAAGAAGATCTGCGGATATATAGCAGGCAAAATAGAAAAAGAAAAAGATGACAAGCTTTCAGGCAATCTGGAAAAAGCCAGCCTTATCTGCAAATGCGACCTGGTTACCAATCTGGTGGTTGAATTCCCAGAGCTCCAGGGGGTAGTAGGCAGGGAGTATGCCCGGGAAAGAAATTTTGATGATGCCGTAGCTGAAGCCATTTTTGAGCATTACCTTCCCAGATCTTCAGGAGACGGCCTACCTGCAACAGAGACCGGGAGAATACTTTCAATTGCTGATAAATTAGATACCATAACCGGTATGTTCCTGGTCGGCAATATTCCTTCCGGTTCGGAAGATCCCTTTGCCTTAAGGAGAAGAGCATCGGGAATGGCAAGGTCTATCCTTGACGGCCCTTATGATATAAGCCTTATGGAACTGATAGATTTTTGCAGCAGCTTATATAAAAAAGCTTTCGGCATAAAAGAAGACGGCAGGAAAAGTACCGATAAAATTTTTAATTTTATCCAGGCCAGGCAGAAATTTTTAATGTCTGAAGACGGCAAAAGAATGGATGTGCTTGATGCCGTACTTGGATCTGGCTCATCATCTCTTACCGATATTGGCTTAAGATGTGAAGCTATATGGGAATATATGGCAGAAAAGGATATCACCTCCATAGTCTGGCCTATGAGCAGGAGTATAAATATCATAAAAGGTAAAGAGATCGGTGCAGTTGATGAGAGCCTCTTAAGCAAGGATGAGGAAAAGCAGCTCTATGAAAAGCTTATCCAGGCAGGGGAAGAAGGAAAAGCATGTCTGGAAGTTAAGGACTACCGAAAGTTCCTTGACGTCCTGGAAAAGTTTGGTAAGACGGTAGATATATTCTTTGATGAAGTCCTGGTCATGGATAGGGATGAACAAATTCAAAACAATAGGATAAACCTGCTTGCAAGAGTTGCAGATCTATATAAAGATTTGGCAGATTTCTCAAAGATCATCATAGAAAACGGGATGAAATAGATAACTATTACCGCCATTTTTACCGCTTGTGCATAATTGTTTCCCTTAAGCGGATTTTTACTTAATTTTTTACTAAAATTTTGATATTATTACTCAATTTGTATTTTTATTAATGCAAAATAACATAGGGGAGAAGGGATTAAAAATGACATCTAAAAAGTATGTATACTTTTTTGGTGAAGGCAAGAAAGAGATGAAAGAGCTTCTTGGAGGGAAGGGGGCTAATTTATCAGAGATGACCAATATCGGGCTTCCGGTACCGCCAGGTTTTACAATTACCACCGAGGTATGTAATCTGTATTATGACCTGGGTGAAAGATGGCCGGAGGGACTTGACGGCCAGATAGAAGAGAACCTGAAAAAGCTGGAAGAAAAAATGGAGATGAACTTCGGGGATAAAGATAACCCGCTTCTAGTATCAGTCCGTTCGGGTGCAAGGATCTCCATGCCCGGCATGATGGATACAGTTCTTAACCTGGGACTCAATGATACTTCCGTAAAAGGCCTTATAGCCAAGACTGGAAATGAAAGGTTTGGCTGGGATGCTTACAGGAGATTTGTCCAGATGTTCGGCGATGTAGTTATGGAAGTAGAGCATGACAAATTTGAGGAAGCTCTCCAGGCAAAAAAGGACAGCAAGGGAGTAAAGTTTGATACCGAACTTACAGGCAAAGACCTGAAGGAACTGGTTGAGGATTACAAGAATATAATCAAGGAATCCAAGGGCAAAAGCTTCCCTGAAGAGCCAAGGGAACAGCTCAGGATGTCCATTGATGCAGTATTTGGTTCCTGGAACAATAAAAGGGCTATAGCCTACAGGAATCTTCACGACATCCCCCACAATATCGGTACCGCAGTAAATGTACAGACTATGGTATTTGGTAATATGGGGCAGACATCAGGTACAGGAGTAGCATTTACCAGGGACCCTTCAACCGGTGAAGATAAGTTATATGGCGAGTACCTTATAAATGCCCAGGGTGAAGATGTGGTGGCTGGAACAAGGACACCCCAGCCTATAGCCAAGCTTGAAGAGGATATGCCGGAAAACTACAAGCTCCTGGTGGATATCAGGAATAAGCTTGAAGACCATTACAAAGATATGCAGGACCTGGAATTTACCATCCAGGAAGGCAAGCTTTATATGCTTCAGACCAGGACCGGTAAAAGGACAGCAGCAGCAGCCCTGCAGATCGCAGTAGACATGGAGATACAGGGTTTTATAGATATAAAAACAGCAGTTACCAGGGTAGAGCCCCAGATGCTGGACCAGCTCCTCCACAAGCAGCTGGACAAAAATGCCAAGGAAGAAGCAGATGTTTTGGCCAGGGGACTTCCCGCATCTCCGGGAGCAGCACTGGGTAAAGTCGTATTTGATGCAGATGATGCAGTAGAAGAAGCTAAAAATGGAAATGTCATACTGGTAAGGACAGAGACCTCGCCTGAAGATATCCAGGGTATGGCTGCCGCACAGGGAATACTTACTGCCAGGGGCGGTATGACATCCCATGCAGCAGTAGTTGCCAGGGGTATGGGAAAATGCTGTGTGGCCGGTGCTGAGGAAATAAAGGTATTTGAGAAGAAAAAGTATTTCCAGGTAAACGGCACCCAGATAAAGAAAGGTGACTGGATAACGCTTGATGGGTCTACCGGGGAAGTATTTTCCGGAAAGATCCCGGTAGTAGATCCTGAGATAAATGAGAATATGGAAACACTTATGAGCTGGGTTGATGATTTCAGGAAGCTTGGAATAAGGACTAATGCTGATACTCCCAATGACAGCCAGGTAGCCAGGGATTTCGGCGCTGAAGGCATAGGACTCTGCCGTACAGAGCACATGTTCTTTGAAGGGGAGAGGATCAAATCCGTAAGGAAGATGATCATATCTTCCAATGAAGAAGAAAGAAGGAAAGCGCTTGCCGAACTTCTTCCCATGCAGAGGCAGGATTTCTATGAAATATTTAAGGTGATGAAGGACCTTCCTGTAACCATCAGGCTTCTGGATCCGCCCCTTCATGAATTCCTTCCCACAGAAGAAGAGGATATAAAGGAGATAGCAGAAGAGATGGGGCTCTCCTTTGATGAGCTTAAATCTACAATAGTTTCGCTTCATGAGATGAACCCCATGCTGGGACACCGCGGATGCAGGCTTTCCATAACCTATCCAGAAATAGCTGAGATGCAGGCAAGAGCCATATTTGAGGCAGCAGCAGATCTTACCAAAGAGGGGGTCGATGTGCAGCCTGAGGTCATGGTACCGCTGGTAGGAAATTTGATGGAGATAAAGATACTCAGGGAAAAGATCATTTCTGTTGCTGACGAAGTGATGGAAGAAAAGGACCAGAAGTTTGATTACAAGGTAGGTACCATGATAGAGGTACCCAGGGCATGCCTAATAGCGGAGAAGATCGCTAAAGAGGCAGAGTTCTTCAGCTTCGGTACTAATGACCTTACCCAGATGACTTATGGTTTCTCCAGGGATGATTCCGGTAAATTCCTCCCGGGTTATATCGAGCAGGGAATACTGGCAAAAGATCCTTTTGCCACACTTGACCTTGGCGGTGTAGGACAGCTGGTAAAGATGGGTCTGGAAAAGGGCCGTTCTTCCAGAAAAGACCTGAAAGTAGGTATTTGCGGAGAACATGGCGGAGATCCCAATTCCATAGATTTCTGTAATAAGATCGGCATGGATTATGTAAGCTGCTCACCATATAGGGTACCTGTAGCCAGGCTGGCAGCTGCACAGTCAGCAATAAGGGAAGAGGAATCCGGGAAATAAACTGGATATCTATAGTACTCACTAAACCAGGGTCTTATTTATTATAAGCCCTGGTTTTTCTTTAGTAAAAAAAATTTCTATTGACATACGGTAGAAAAGTTGGAGATATATTCAAGACTGGAAGACATATTTTAAATATTGGATCAAAATCATTATACGCTTTCAATAATCATGATTTCTTAATAGAATATCATTAAATTGTTAATCCAGTCATTGAACCTCTTTCATAGAATATGTCCAGAAGTCTTAAAGACGGCGAAGTAGATGAATTAAAATCTCACGCTGATATATACGGGATAGTATCAGGTTATGTGAACCTGAAGAAATCAGGCAAGAATTATTCAGGGCTTTGCCCCTTCCATAAAGAAAAGACGCCCTCATTCTCGGTGGATCCTACCAAACAGCTTTATCACTGCTTTGGCTGCGGTGAGGGCGGGGATGTAATAAGCTTTGTGGAGAAGATGGAGAACCTGGATTTTCTGGAAGCAGTAGAGTTTATTGCCGGTAAGGTAGGCTATAAGCTAAAGTATAATATGACAGGCTCTTCCAGGGAGGCAGGCAAGGCCAGGAAAAGACTATTTGAGATAAATGACCTGGCAAAAAAATATTTCCAGTTTATCCTGTATAATAGCAAGGCAGGGAAAGCACCGATTGATTATCTAAAGAACAGGGGCTTTACCCTGGAGACTATAAAAAGCTTTGAAGTGGGATACTGTATGGACCTGTGGGATAATTTTACAGGTTTTATAAAAAAGAGGGGGTATAAGGACCGCGAGGTAATAGACAGCGGCCTGGCAATCGAGAGTACGAAAAAACCGGGAACCATCTATGACAGGTTCAGGGGAAGGATAATGTTTCCCATTGAGGATATTGTGGGCAAACCCATAGGTTTCGGCGGAAGGATACTGAATGAAAAGTCAAATACAGCCAGGCAAAGCGCAAAGTATGTCAATACTCCCGAGACCCGTTTATTCTCCAAGAGCAAAAATATCTATAATATAAATCAGGCCAAAAACAGTATTGTCAACCTAGACCAGGTATTTATAGTCGAGGGTTATACGGATGTTATGGCCCTGCACCAGGCAGGGGTAAAAAATGCAGTGGCCAGCCTGGGTACTGCCCTTACTTCTGACCAGGTAAAGATACTGGGCAGGTTTACAAAAAATATCATCCTTGTTTTTGACAGTGACCAGGCAGGTATGAATGCATCGCTTAAGGTTATTGAAAGACTGAGGGAGTATAATGAGAGGCTGGACCTTTATTTTGACAGCAATCTTAATATAAAGGTTGCTGTCCTGGAAAAGGGCTATGACCCGGCAGAGTTTATTTTAAAAAGAGGAAAGGAAAGCTTCCTGGCAAGAGTAAAAAAAGCACAGAATATAATAGATTTCACCATAGATATAATCCTGGGAAAATATGATATAAACGACCTGTCGGGTAAACTTAAAGCTAGTGATGACCTGATAAGATTTATTTCTACCCTTTCTTCATCTATCATCCAGGAAGAATGCATAAAAAAAATTGCCGGCAAGCTGGACCTCAAGGAAAATCTGCTTTTCGAAGAACTTCAGAAGAAAAAAGAAGATCCGGCAGATAGTAAAGATTATTGGAATAAGGATGATGCAGGAAAGGAAAAAAGTACTGATAATGAAAAAATACTGCCTTTAAAAAAGGTGGAGATCGAAGCCTTGAAACTCATGGTGAATGGGCCGGGCCCAAGGCTTGATGACTTCCTGGAACTGGGACCATCTTTTTTCAGGTTTGATGATACCAGGGAACTTTATAAGGCCCTAAGGTCAGAAATCGGGGAGGCAGGAAAAAATAATAAAAAAATAAACTTTCCCATAAAAATTACGTCTGGGGCTTTAGAAAATACGGAGACGAAGAAGCTGTATAATTATATCCTTTTCAGTGAGCTTTATTATGGCCGGGATGATATAGATAGGGCCTGTAAGGAAATCCTGAACAACCTTAAAAAAGTGCATCTTTCAGATGAGATAGATTATGTGCGGAAGAAGATGCTGGAGTATGAAGGTGCAAAAAGGGATTCAAGCGATAAGGATAAGGACAAGCTTGACCGCAAGTATGACAGTCTTTACCAGCGGCTCATCAAGCTGGAGCGGGAAAAATTGGATCTTGGGTATAATAAATAAAGAGGGCTTGAATAATTTAAGAAATTAGATAGAATATTTTTTCCGGAAAATCTCTATAAATCTATTTTTTTGAGGTGACCAAATATGAAAAGAGGATCTGAATTAAAGCTGGAAGAAGTAAAATCCCTCATTACAAAGGGAAAAACTGACGGCTTATTAACTACCGAGGAGATCTCAGAGACTCTTTCAGAAATAGACCTTAGTAAAGAGCAGATAGAAAATATCTATGATGTAATGGAAAACCTGGGTATTGAAATAGTTGACGAGGAAGATGGAGATATCGATCTTAAGGCCCAGGCCAAAAAAGCCCAAAAGCAGGTTGTCAAAAGAAAGCTTGACCTTTCCATAAAATCACCCACCAATGATCCTGTAAGGATGTATCTCAAGGAGATAGGAAAGGTAAGGCTTCTTACAGCTTATGAAGAAGTACAGCTAGCGAAGAGGATAGAGGCCGGGGATGCTTTTGCCAAGAGGGCACTGGTAGAGGCCAATTTGAGGCTGGTAGTAAGTATTGCCAAAAAATATGTCGGCAGGGGAATGCTGTTCTTAGATCTCATCCAGGAAGGCAATCTTGGACTTATAAGGGCAGTGGAGAAATTTGACTATACCAAGGGATATAAGTTTTCAACTTATGCTACCTGGTGGATAAGACAGGCCATTACCAGGGCAATTGCTGACCAGGCAAGGACCATAAGGATACCTGTCCATATGGTTGAGACTATAAACAAGCTTATAAGGGTGCAAAGGCAGCTCTTGCAAAAATTCGGCAGGGAACCTACCCCGGAAGAGATAGCAAAAAAGATGAAGTTCTCGGCTGAAAAGGTAAGGGAAATAATGAAGATTTCCCAGGAACCTGTTTCGCTGGAAACTCCTATCGGGGAAGAAGAAGACAGCCACCTGGGGGACTTTATAGAGGATGCAGAGGTGGAAGCTCCATCAGATGCAGCATCTTTTACCATGCTCCAGGAACAGCTTCATGAAGTCCTTAATACTTTAAATGACAGGGAAAGAAAAGTGATCCAGCTGCGTTTTGGCCTTCAGGATGGACATCCAAGGACCCTGGAAGAAGTGGGAAGGGAATTTGGCGTTACCAGGGAAAGGATAAGGCAGATAGAGTCCAAAACCCTGGGTAAGCTCAGGCACCCGAACAGGAGCAGCGCCCTCAAGGATTTTATGGATTAATGCTGGATTAATGCCTTGTTTTAAGGCAGTTTTTATATTGATTTACCAGTAATTTTTTCCTGAAAATTTTTAGGAAATCGCTGTTTGAAATAAATAGCTTATATATTATAATAGCATATCGTGTCCACCGTTCCCCGGTAGCTCAATGGTAGAGCATTCGGCTGTTAACCGAAGGGCTGTAGGTTCGAATCCTACCCGGGGAGCCAGTCTATACAATCCACAGCACCCACACCATTTCTGTTAACATCTTTAGATGTAATCATTAGCTCAGAAACTGGCCTCATAAACAGGGCCATTTTTATTTTATCAGGGGCCCATATAACCCTATGTACATACAAATGGAGAAGATCCTTCTTCTGTTTGGGGTCAGCAATCTGCCATGCTAGTTCAAAGAAGGTAAGTCCTTCTTTTATAAACTCAGCATTTAATGTCTTATTCTTAACCTCCTGAACCTCCATCTCAATCTTTTCAATTTCCCCATTTATCTGCTTCTTCTGCACCTCCAGCTTTTCAAGTTCACCTGCCAGGGCAGGAGTGCTCTTTCCTTGGGCAATAAATTTTACAATATTTTTAATCTCCTGCTCGATTGGAGCAAGTGCCCTTCTCTGGAGATCCAGGCATTCTTCCAGGATTTCTCTTTCCTTTTTTGAAGAGCAATCTGCTTCCTCTAATATCTCTCTTAAAATCTTATCATCTTTACCCATTTCAATAAGCCTTCTGGCGACTGCATTTTCCAGTGCTTCTGCACAAACTCTTTTCATCTTACATTCTTCTGCCCCATTATTTAAACTGGTACACAGGTAATAAAAGTAATAGTCGCCATTTCTTCCGCTGGAGTAAGACGGAGTCATATATGATCCACACCACCCGCATCTAAGCAGTCCAGTCAGTAAGAAAGTATGCATTTTCTGCTCTCTGGGCTTGGCTTTTGCCACCCTGTTTACAGCAATATGATCATTTACATCTTTCCATAGATCCTCATTAATTATGGCTTCATGCCTTCCTTCAAATACAGAACCTTTATGAGTTACTTTTCCCAGATATACTTGATTCTGAAGAATATGAATTATAGCGACCCTGGAAAATTTTCTGCTGCCATGAACATGTCCTCTCCTGGAAACATAGGACTTTGTCCGGTATCCCATCTCGTTTATTTTAATAGCTGTCCTCCTAAATGATCTATGCTCCCGGTAAGTTTCAAATATCTGCTGTATTATTTTAGACTCCTGGGAATTTATCTTTAGTACTCCTTTCTCATCAGGGTCAAGGTCATAACCGAGTACTTGGCCCCCATTCCAAAGCCCTTCCTGGGCCCGCCATCTCATTTTTTCCTTTGTCCTCTGGGAAGTCTGTTCCCGTTCTAGCTCTGCCACTGCTAGGGTAAGTTTTAGTCCAAAACGTCCCATTGGAGTTGAGGTATCCCAGTTTTCACTTAAGGATACAAAGGTAATATCATGGGTCTCCATAAGTTCATGAAGCTTATAGAAGTCAACCAGTGAGCGGTGAACCCGGTCAATTTTGGTACAGAGTAGTACATCAAGTTTTCCTCTTTTAATATCCTTTAGCATCTTCTGGTATTCAGGCCTGTCAGTGTTTTTACCGGACCTTCCTTCTTCCCTGTAAACCTGGGCTATATACCACTCTTCATCGCTGTTACTTGTCTTTATTTCAATATATTTAGTCAACGAGCTTAGCTGGGTATCAAGTGATCCTTCCTTGATACTTGCCTGCTGTTCTGTAGAAACTCTTAGATACAGACCGCAGGCTTTTCTTTTTTTAGTGTCTTTATCTTCCATTTTTCTTCCCTGTTTAGTTAATAAATTAAAATCCCTCTAATATAAGCGCCAAAAATCTGCTGTTTTGTCTTGTCTTACATCTATATCTATCCAGTTTTTCCCCAGATTATCAAGGGATTTTTATTTTTTTTATTTTTTTTGCATCAATTTGGCCAAAACAGGGCGCTCTTATACAAAGGCAAAAAATATCGGGACAAGATTATGGCAAATAAAACAATGAAAAAGGTAAAAGCTCACACCAGGTATATAAATGAAGAAGGAATCCAGGTTCCTGGGGTAACCACTGTTTTACATATTCTGAATAAACCGGCTCTTGTAAGATGGGCAAACAACCTTGGCCTAAAGGGCATAGACTGCACCAAGTACAGGGATAATATGGCTGATATAGGTACCATTGCCCACCTTATGATCCTGGAGCATTTAAGTAAGAGAAAACAGGATCTCTCCGAATACTCCACATCCGATATCGATCTTGCTGAAAACTGCCTGATTTCATTCTTTGAATGGGAAAAATCTAACAGAGTCGAACCCATTTTAGTTGAAGAACCCTTAATTTCAGAAAAATATCAATTCGGTGGGACCATTGACTGCTACTGCAGGTTAAATGGTGTTTTAACCCTCCTTGATTTTAAGACCTCCAAGGCTGTTTACGATGAAATGATCCACCAGGTTGCAGCCTATACCACCCTGCTAGAAGAAAATGGATACCAGGTAAAAAATGTAAGGATTCTTAGGGTTGGAAGAAGCGAGGATGAAGGTTTTGAAGACAGACTATGTTCCAGAATTGAGACCCACTGGGAAATATTTTCCAGGTGCCTGGATATATACAGATTACAGAAAAAATTAAGAGGAAAGTAGGAAATTATGGATAACAAGATAGGACTCATAAAAAAAGACAACAGCTATTACCTGCCGGAAGGAAAACTGGGACAACCCTTAAGGTTAATACAACTTCCCCAGAACCAGGTTGATTTTGTAAAGAAACTCTATGGACTTCCCCAGGATGTAAATCCGGCCTTTGTAATCTCCCTGGGAGGAAGACCATACATAATAAAGGAAGGACTGGTTGATCTGGCTCATAGGAGGAAGGTAAAAGAAATAGTCTCCAGGGAAGTAAAGATTATGAAATGCAAAGACAGGGGCTGCGTAAGGCAGATCCAGAGGGGATATAAAGATCATCAGGGAAATATCTATGAACACCACAGTGAAGTGCCCCACGAGCTTTGGAAAAATAAAAAAGCTTTCAAGAATATGGTGGACCTTCCTCCCGAAGAAAATGAAGTCTGCTTTATCTATGGCACTGAAGTAATAATGCAGAATAAAAATAGATACTACGCTGAAGCTGATGCCTGTCCTCATAATACCACTTCTATGGTAAGAAATTCTCTGGCCAGGATGGCTCAGACAAGATCCACCAATATTGCTTTAGGTAGAGCATTAAATATTGCCCTAACCTCTGCAGAAGAGCTTCCTAATGTGGGAGTAAATTTTGAAACTGGTGAGGTTACTCTGGATAAGGGTAAAAGTGATATTGGAAGTGATAGAAAGATTCTACTTAAAACCATAAAAAACCTACGCGATAAGTTAGGAATAGAAAAACAGGAGCTCTCAAAGATAGTAAAGGAGCAATATAAAACCTCTGATCCCTTTAAATTAAATTCTGAACAGCTGGAAGATCTAAGAGATTACCTGGAGGTTAAGATTCATAACCAGGAAGACGAAAATAATGAGGAAAAAGAGGAAGCAGAAAAGATTGAAGAAGATTTCCTAAAACAGGAAGGAATGGATTTTGAAGAAGAAGGAGACAACAACTAATGGCAAGGGATATTGAAAAAATACTTCTTATAGCCCAGAGGATTATTTTGGGAGTCATCTTCTTCCTGGTTTTACTGGCCATTGTTTTGCATTATTTCGTAGAAGGATTTTAATCTTGAAGGCAAATAGAAGAAAAATATCAAGAATTGTAAA
>Ga0180432_10000947_pt1 | contig 46626 bp, 42 predicted proteins | sample SS_ome_10_FD_132414 | JGI IMG/M metagenome (GOLD analysis project Ga0180432, IMG submission 132414) | Hypersaline lake sediment archaeal communities from the Salton Sea, California, USA - SS_1_MS_2 metaG | ecosystem: Environmental > Aquatic > Non-marine Saline and Alkaline > Hypersaline >...
CTCTGGTAGACACTCTGCAAATCACACTCAAATACGGAAGGAGTAAATATGATTGACCTTGGCGGAAGTATTGCCCTAATTATGGTAGTTTTTGCCATACAGATTGTCCTCTCTGCAGGGCTTCTATGGTTTGCTATGAAGTTGTTGGGGGAGGAAGGCCGATTTGTAGCATTGATTATTGCCTGCGTCATAGCATCTGTAATTTCACTTATTCCATATATAGGGTGGCTCTTGGGTTTGATTGCCTTAATAGTCCTAATTACCAAGTTCACCTCAGCTGGAGGCTTCACCGCAATTTTGATGGTCATTATCTCGTGGGCTATTACTGTGGCTATTGTTTTTGCATTGGGGCTTGTGTTCTTTGCAGAGTCAACTTAACAACTAAACAAAAGGTATCGCAAGTTTTATAAATTCGAGATGGCTGCCTATCTCTTGACTTGCCAGCTACTACCTGCCCGGTTATAATTATTAACTGTCACTAGATGGGGATTGGTGTAGCGGTAACACAGCTGACTCTGGATCAGCAACCACAGGTTCGACTCCTGTATCCCCAGCCAGCCTTTGCTTTACCAACTATTCCACACAGCTTTCATGATATTTCCTGCCGAATTGATGCCAAAATCTGTTCTTTCTCAGGGAATTTCAATGATTGTCTTTTGGTCACACATTTTCCATCGACCCACACAGTGAATTCCCCTATACGTCCATGCGGATCTTTTTCGGCTTCAATCCCAGCTTCACTCTTCAAGTAATCCGCTACACGAGCGGTATGCTTCCTATTCTGAGGTCAGACTCTGCAGAATCGAATTACTACTTTGCTCATGTGGCACCTGCTTGTAATGATTACCCATCTAGGGCTTTCGATACCACTTCTATGGTAGTTTCGATATCTTCGTCTTTGTGTGCCAGAGAGATGAAAACTGCCTCATACTGTGATGGTGACCAGTAGATGCCCTGTTCCAGTAATTGACCATGGAATTCCCCGAATTTTCGCGTATCGGCACGAATGGTCGATTCATAATCGGTGACTGGTTCTGAGGTGAAAAAGGCAGTCATGATAGATCCAACCCGTGAAAGCTGCACCGGGGTATTTGATTTTTCCGCTGCTTCGGCAAAACCCCTCTCCAGCAGCGATGCCTTTCGCTCCAGTTCCGGATAAGTATCACTCTGATTCAAAGCCCGAAGTGTCTCGATCCCCGCTATCATGGCCAGCGGATTGCCCGATAGCGTCCCTGCCTGATAAACCGGCCCGGAAGGGGCCATCATTCCCATGATATCAGCTTGACCGCCATAAGCTCCCACCGGCAGTCCCCCTCCGATGATCTTGCCCAGGCAGGTTAAATCGGGGGTGACTCCATAAAATTCCTGCGCCCCGCCATAAGCCAGACGAAATCCGGTGATCACCTCGTCAAATATCAGGAGTGAACCGGCTTTACGGGTAATCTCTCGCAAGCCTTCAAGGAATCCAAATTGCGGAGGAACTACCCCCATGTTGGCCCCCACCGGCTCGACAATCACAGCGGCGATATCATCGTGGCTGGCGAAAAGTTCCCTGACAGATTCCAGATCATTATACCGGGCAATCAGTGTATTCTGAGCATATCCCTGCGGGACACCGGGGCTATCCGGCACACCCAGCGTTGTGGCGCCGGAACCTGCTTTGGCCAGCAGCCCATCCGAATGACCATGATAGCACCCGGCAAATTTGACGATTTTCTCCCGTTTAGTGAAAGCACGGGCCAGCCGGAGGGCGCTCATGGTGGCTTCCGTGCCGGAACTTACAAACCGGATCATCTCAATCGAAGGGACGGCCTCGCAGACCATTTTAGCCAGTCTGGTCTCAAGCTCAATCGGCGCTCCGAAGCTGGTGCCGGATTCCGCCATTCGCTGCACGGATTTGACCACCTGCAAAGGGGCATGCCCCAAGATCAAAGGACCCCAGGAACAGACGTAATCGATAAACTCATTCCCGTCTTCATCGTAGATTTTTGAACCCTTGCCTCTTTTGACGAAAAGAGGAGTACCTCCAACTGCCTTGAAGGCACGGACAGGGCTATCCACCCCGCCGGGTAAATACTTTTGAGCTTCGGAGAACAGCTCTTCGGAACGATTTCTGTTCATATGGATTTCCTCATGTTTGTCTTTTCGCGATTACACGATCCACCGCGCAGCATCCTTCGCATGATAGGTAATAATGATATCAGCACCGGCGCGTTTGATAGAAGTCAGTATTTCCATAACTATTTGTTGCTCATCGATCCATCCCTGCTGTGCAGCAGCCTTCACCATTGAGTATTCCCCGCTGACATTGTAGGCCGCCAGCGGATAATTGAATGTATCTCTTGCCCTGCGGATCACATCCAGATACGCCAGCGCCGGTTTGACCATTACCATGTCAGCACCCTCATCAATATCCGTTCCGATTTCCCGCATCGCTTCCCTGATATTCGGAGGGTCCATCTGGTACGAACGCCTGTCCCCGAACTGCGGGGCAGACTCGGCGGCATCCCTGAAAGGCCCGTAGAAAGCCGAGGCATACTTGGCCGCATAGGAAAGTATCGGGGTCTGCTCGAACCCGGCCCCATCCAGCGCCTGCCGGACGGCTTTGACTCGCCCGTCCATCATGTCCGAAGGGGCCACGATATCCGCTCCCGCTTTGGCGTGGGAGACAGCCATCCTGGCAAGGAAATCGAGGGTAGCATCGTTATCGACTTCACCGTCCTTTATTACCCCGCAATGCCCGTGACTGGTATATTCACACAAACAGACATCGGTGATTACCAGCAACTCGGGGGCCGTTTTCTTAATCGACTTTATGGCCTGCTGGATAATGCTATCGGGATCATATCCGGAGGATCCGGTTTCATCCTTGGTTTCGGGGATACCGAACAGAATCACCGCTGGAATGCCAAGTCCGGCAATCTCTTTAATCTCTCCGGGCAGCAAGTCAACCGATAACTGAAAAATTCCCGGCATTGAAACAATCTCGTTTCTGGCATTCTTGCCGTGAGTGACAAAAAGGGGATAGACGAGATCACTTACGCTGAGAGTGGTCTCTCGAACTAGCTTGCGCAAAGGTTCGGTGCGGCGCAATCGGCGCAGTCTTTTTTGAGGGAAATCAGCCATTTGAACAAGCCTCCTCAATAGCACTTACCATGCCGGGGATAGTCTGTTCACCCGCCACAATATCTACTTTAAGTCCTGCCTTTTCAGCAGTGGCAGCCGTAACCGGGCCGATGCAGGCAATCTGTGCATTCTGCACTGGTTGCAGGTCTCTTCCCAATGCTTCGAGTAGATTGGTCACCGTGGAAGAACTGGCAAAGGTGATGATGTCGATCTTACCGTCAAACAGCATCTGTCTGGCCTTTTCGGCAACTTTAGCAGGAGGCCTGGTCAGATATGCAGTTACCTCGGTGGGCTCTGCGCCCAATCCGGCAAGTCCTTCAACCAGGTCTTTTGGAGCGATATCCGCCCGCGGCAGCAGAATACGGCATCCTTTGATATCACGTTCCGAAAGGCCATCTAAAATACCTTTGCTGGTGTACTCGGCCGGCATGAAATCAGGATACAGCCCCCGTTCCTCCAGAGCTAGGGCAGTGGCGGGCCCGATGGCCCCAATCTTGACCGATCCGAATTGCCGGGCATCCTTGCCTAAAGCTACCAGCCTGTTCCAGACTGCTTCCACCCCGTTGGCGCTGGTGAAGATTACCCAGTCAAAATCGGGGATACCCCGAATCGACCGATCCAGTTCAGTCATGTCTGGCAAGTCCTGAATTTCTATTGCCGGTAGTTCGATGGGCTGTGCGCCGTGTTCGGCCAGGAGTTTGCTTAAGCTGCTGGCCTGCGTACGCGCCCGTGTCACCAGCACACTCTTGCCAAAGAGCGGGCGACTTTCGAACCATTTGAGTTTCTCTCGAAGATTAACAACCTCCCCCACCACGATGGCAACCGGCGGCTCGAAACCGGCTTCTGCTGCTTTTTCTACGATGGTCGACAGGGTTGCCGTAAGTGTTTGCTGCTCCAGTGTTGTCCCATGGCGAATCAGCGCCACCGGCGAATCAGGGCTTCTGCCGCATTCGATCAGTTTTTCCACAATCGAAGGAAGATTGCCCATTCCCATCAGGAAAATCAGGGTATCGACCCCGGCAGCGAGGTTCTCCCAGTTAATGCTCGATAGCTCTTTGGAGGGATCTTCATGCCCGGTGACCACGGCAAAAGAAGAGGCTACCTGCCGGTGCGTTACCGGGATACCGGCATAAGCAGGCGATGCTATTGCGGAAGAAATACCCGGCACCACTTCGTAAGGTATGCCATTGGCGGCGAGTTCTTCACATTCCTCCCCGCCCCGCCCCAGCACAAAAGGATCACCCCCTTTGAGGCGAACCACCGTTTTGCCCTCGCCAGCTTTATCGACCAAAATCTGGTTGATCTCGTGCTGCTCTCTGGCATGCACTTTAGCTGATTTGCCAACATAGATCATCTCTGCCTCGGCAGGGGCCGCATCAAGAAAGCTGTCATCGATCAACCTGTCGTAGACGACCACCTCGGCCTGCTTGAGGCATTCCATCCCCTTAACCGTAATCAGGCCGGGGTCTCCCGGTCCGGCTCCGACTATGTAAACTTTTCCTTTCATTTTTCCAACTTACTCAATCAGTTCATTTGCTCCCATGCCGATCATCTTTGAAGCCAGATCTTCTCCTATCTTTTCCGAAACCGAGGCGTTGCCCTCAACGCCGGAGCGCAGTATTTTGCTGCCATCGGCGTTGGCAACGATTCCGTTGAGACAAAGATTGCCATTTTCAATAGTTCCCAGTGCCGCAATCGGAGATCGACAGCCTCCGCCCATCGCTCTCAGGAAAGCCCGCTCCGCAGTCACGCTCAGCCAGCTGAGTTCGTGATTCAGAGGAATCACGGTTTCGTATGTGTGAGCATCATCGGCCCGAATTTCGATCCCCAGAGCCCCCTGTCCCACCGCCGGCACAAAGTCTTCAACCGATAGATATTCAGTGATTTTATCGCGCATATCCAGCCGAATCAGCGCAGCCGCGGCCATGACAACCCCATCGAGTTCGCTCGAAAATGCCTTTCTGATTCGGGTATCAATGTTCCCGCGCAGACCGCAAACCTCCAGATCGGAGCGCAGGGCCATAAGCTGAACGGCACGCCGCTGGCTTCCGGTGCCAATGCGTGCTTTCGGTGGGAGCTCAGATAGTCTGCCGGATGAGGAGAGCAAGACATCTCTCGGATCAACCCTCTGAGGAACAGCGGCCAGGCGAAGTCCATCGGGAATAGTAGTGAGCATATCCTTCAAACTGTGTACAGCCAGGTCGATCTCCCCGCGTAAGAGAGAATCTTCCAGTTCTTTGACGAAAACACCCTCACCCCCCAGTTGCTCAAGCGAAATACCGGTGTTCTGATCTCCGGTAGTGCTTACCTTCACAATTTCAAATTCAAGTTCGGGATTCAGCGAAGCAAGCCGATCCCTCACAGCCTCTGCCTGAACCACTGCCAGTTTGCTCCCGCGCGTGCCAATCCTTAAATGTTTTTTCATTTCCGTTCTTTTTGTTCATCCAGAGCAAAGAGTTCACGGAGCACCCGAACGACCTCCTCGTTGGTATGTCCGTTCTTCTTCATATACTGGATGGGATTGTGAAGTATCTTTTTGACGATGGCCTTGGTCATGGCATCCAGATTCTCCTGCTGTTCGGCGTTAAGTGGAGGCAGTTTTTTAAGAGTCATGTTCAGTTGCCGCTGGCGAACATCTTCCGCCATTTGCATCAGCCGCCCGATTGTGGGTTTAACTTCCAGTGTCTGCCACCACTCGAGAAGGTGCTCCAACTCGCTATCGATGATGGCTTCCGCCTTTTCGACTTCACTTTCCCGCTCTTCCTGATTCGTTCCCAGAGCACGGTCCAAATCGTCGATATCATACAGGAAAACGTTATCTATCTCTCTTATTTCGGGTTCAACATCTCGCGGAACGGCGATATCAACGATGACCAGCGGGCGTCCTGAACGCCAGGACATCGCCTTTTCTACAAGTTCACGGTGAATTACAAAATGCGGCGAGCCGGTACAACTGATGACGATATCGGAATTGGCCATCTCCATTCCCATCTCTTTGATGTCGATGGCATCAGCGCCCAGGCTTGAAGCCAGTTCCTGAGCCCTACGTAAGGATCGGCTGGTCACTGAAACCGATGATGCTCCCCTCTGAGCAAAAGCCCTTGCTACCAGTTTACCCGCTTCCCCGGCACCCAGAAGGAGCACTTTGCATTTGTGGATATCCATGCTGGTGACCCGAGTGGACAAATCAACTGCCACCGAGCCAACCGAAAGAGCATTTTTGCTGATATCCGTATCGGACCTCACCTTTCGTCCGGTGCTGATAGCATGCTGGAAGAGCCGCCGTAGAGGAGGATCGATCATCTTTGCTTCTTCCGCTTCCTCGAGAGCCTGAGCTACCTGTCCCAGTATCTCGTGCTCTCCCAGGATCATCGAATAAAGTCCCGATGTTATCCTGCACAGCCGTTTCATGGCTCTGTAATTATGATGGGTGTAGAGATGAGGCGAAAGCTCCTCCTCCGAAACACCTGACCAGTCCTCGAGGAATTGACGCAGAGCCCGTTCTGAGTAATGGCTATCGTTGCTAAGGGCATAGAGTTCAGATCGATTGCAGGTATCCAGAATGATGCCCCGAGGGACATAATCACGCAGGGAAGCCAGGGCCTCCTGAATTTCCGCCTTCGGTATGCTGAGTTTTTCCCGCACTGCCACAGGGGTCGTGCTGTAGTTCACCCCAACGGCGCAGAATTGCGGACCCCTTAGTTTACGTTCCTCAATCATCTAATCTGCCGCTTCCAGTAGATTCTGATACAATTTCTTTTTAGCCTGGTCTTTCTGCCCGGACCGGATGATTGCCAGTAGATCATCAAGTTCCAGCGCTTGTTGCCAGGTATCCGGCGAAACCCTGATTTCCTGTTCCTTTAGTTCGGAACGCACCTCTTCGGCCACTGCAATTAACCCGGCATATTCCGGGCCGAATTCAGTCTCCAGTTCCGTGCGGAGTTTGCGCGCCATTGCCGGACTCTTGCCGCCGGTAGAAACAGCAACGGTCAGGCCCCCTCTTCTCAAGTATGAGGGAACGATAAAATTGGAAAGGGCGGGAACATCGACTACGTTAATCAAAATCCCTCTTTCCTCAGCATCTCTGGCAACTCGCTCGTTAATTGCTGGATCATCCGTAGCAGCCACTACTACGAAGGCCCCTTCGATATCGCCGCTTTGGTACTCGCGTCGTGCTATTTCAACCTTCTTTTCCAGCTTTTCAAGTTCGTCACAAAGATGGGGGCTGATAACTGTCACCTTTGCCTCATGATCGAGCAGCATTTCCACCTTGCGCAGGGCCACAGTTCCCCCGCCGACGACCACGCAGCGTTTGCCTTTGATATCTAAAAAGACCGGATAGTATGACATTCTATCTTCTCACTCTAGCTCCAGCAAACCCAGCAAAGCGTTCCTGTTTTCGCTAAATTCATCCCCGAAAATATGCGGGCACTCGGATAGATTCGTTTTGCTCTGGGATATCGCCGCGGCAAAAGCCATGCAGGTGGCATACCCGCAATCCTTGCAGTTCGTTCCGGGCAGGAGTTTTAGAATTTCGAGCACGTTTGGTGGTGCGGCTTTCCCCCGGAAGTCGGGGGTGATTTCGTCTCTCCTCGCCCAGATATCATTCACCCTGGCAACAATATCATCGCACAACTTGACGGCCGTTTCCCTGTCCTCGGCCGGGGCGATATCGATTTCATACGATCTGAAAGCATATCTCGTGCCGTGATCGCTGTTCCACAACAGGGTTTTGGCAACATGATTGTAATTGGTATTTCCAAGCTCGGCATTCAAATACGGGAGCACCTGGCTGATATCAGCTTTGAAAGTTACCTCGGCTCTCCATATTGCTGCACCCGGAAAGCAGGCGGGAGTAACCATCTCCAAACTATGTTCCCTTATTAATCGATCTGTTTTGAGATGCATTTTTTACACCCGGTATTTCACCCGTTCCTTTTTGAACTCCCTCACCGTAGGAAGGATCTCGCATTCATCGATGCCCGTTTCGGCGGACATACGTGACAAGATTGCTTCAATATTTTCCCGTGAATCACCGTGGATCATAGTGAATATATTGTACCGCGGCCATTGTGGGCAGGTCTGGCGTTCGTAACAATGAGTGACCTCTTTAAAATCAGCCATTGTCCGTCCCGCATCATCCACTCGCCCTTCAGGAACGGCCCAGCACACCAGCGCATTGGCTACAAATCCAGCATTCCGTTGCTCGATGGAAGCGCCAAAACGTCGTAGTAGGCCACGTTCTTTCAACTCGCGACACCCGGCAAGGAAATCTCCCACACTCATCCCGGCATTTTCTGCCATGCTATCGAAAGGTCGCCCGACCAATGGCAGTTGCTGTTGCACTTCGTTGACTACGGCTCGTTCCGTATCGGACAGACTTGGAGAATCAACAGGCTGCGTCTCTACCGGAATTTCATCGTTGGAATGATTGCCATTGCCTTCCAGATCGAAGAAAAGCCTGATCTTAAAAAGTTTTGTGGCCGGCAAGTCAAACATGGCCTCCGGTGCGATTTGCTCATCAAATTCCCGGAGCGCCTCTTCGAGATCGGCATTTCCCCGGACTGCCAGGGTGAACCACAGGTTATAATAGTGATCGCGTTGATAGTTATGCCCCACGCCGGGATGATTATTTATGATCTCTGCTGCCGCCTCAATTCTGTTTTCAGGAATTCGCATCGCCACCAGTGTGCTCTGGTAACCAAGTGTTCGGGAATTGAAAACCGGGCCGATAATGCGGATAATCTGATTTTCCTTCAACTGCTCCGTACGTTTGAGCAATTCTTGTTCATCCAAACCGAGTCGGGTTGCCAGATCGGCAAACGGCTCCCGGGTCAGCGGGAAATCCGACTGCAGCAGGTTCACCAGGCTTCGGTCAATATGATCCAGTTCGATGTTCATTTTCGAGCCTCGGACTGTAACGCCACCGGTTGATAAACACAATAAGGTTCTTCTGCCAGGTAATCACCAGTTGATTCGTAAGCCCTGGCGCGGCAACCGCCACAGATCCGCTTGTATTCACAAGCCCCACACTTGCCGCTCAAATTGGAAAGGTCGCGCAGCTGCCCGAAAAACGGTGATTCATTCCAGATTTGAGCAAAGCTGTTTTCCTTCACATTTCCGGCTTCAACATCGAGGTAGCCGCAACCCTGCACCCGTCCGACATGAGAGATGAAACAGAAGCCCACTCCGGCCAGACATCCCCGCGTGATGGAATTCATCGAAGGATGCCCGCCATGACCTTTCATCTCTCTGGCTCCCCGCTGTTTTAATATCCGCATATAGTGAGGGGCATCGGTGGGTTTGAAGAAAATCCGGTCTCCCAGTTCCTGTTGTTTATCGTAAACCCAGTTCAGTATTCGTTCGTATTCCTCCGGGGGAAGCTCCACATCAGCGAGGCCTTTTCCCCGGCCGGTCGGCACCAGCATAAACGGATGAAAAGCAGCAGCGCCCAGCTTGATAGCCAGTTGCAGAAGATCATCCAGATAATGAGCATTCATACTGGTGATAGTGCTGTTGATTTGTATCCCGATACCGGCTTTTTGCGCTTCTTTGATACCCGATACCGCATCTTCGAAGGCTCCGGACTTGCCCCTGAATTCGTCCTGAAGTTCAGGCACAGGGAAATCTATGCTCACTCCCACTCGTGAGATCGGAACTTTAGCCATACTTTCGGCGATCTCTTTAGTGATTACTGTGCCGTTGGTACCGACAACTACCCTGAGCCCCCTTTCACTGGCATACCGGCCGATTTCAAAAATATCTGGCCTCATCAGTGGCTCACCGCCGGTAAGTATTAAAATCGGGTTGCCCACTTCCAGAATGCTGTCGATAACTGCAAAACACTCCTCAGTGGTAAGCTCCCCCTCGTAAGCCGTATCCTCAGCCGAAGCCCGGCAGTGCTTACAGAACAGGTTGCATCTGCGGGTGATCTCCCAGGCAACCAGTTGCAGTTTCGGTTCGAGTTTGTCTTTTTCGTCTTTCATCTTAATCTACCGCAGAGAGCGCTGGGACCGCCGAGAATTTTAATAACCAGGGAACCCAACAAAAAACTACTCCGAGTTCTCTGCGACCTCTGCGGTTCAACTTAAAATCCCGATCTCCTCATCGGTCAGATAGCAGGCCGGGTCCTCGGCCCACATATCGTCGAAAACAGCTTCGGCCCGCTCCCGCAAATTGCCGTTGCAGATTTCCCGATACCGGCAACCGGCACACCGGCCTCCAAGCAGGTTCTTTCGATCTTTTAGTCCGCTCATCACCGCATTAGAGGTATCCATCCAAATATCACCAAACTGGCGTTCCCGAACGTTTCCCAGATTGATCGTTCTCCAGAACTGGTCAGGATGAACGTTGCCTACCTCATCCACCGCCCCTATGCGAATTCCGGAGTTATTACCACCATTGATCTGCAAAAGCCCCATGATCTTCGCAGCCCGTTCAGGGTTTCTCTCCTTCTCCCGCAAATAGAGATGGACGCCATCAGCATGGTTGCCCACCAGCAGGATCTCCTTTTTCAATCCGCGCCGGTAGAAATCAAGGGTGCGTTCGCAGATCAGATCAACAACCTCTCTCGTTTGGGTGTGATCGAGATCGATATCCCGAAGGTCATTTCCCCTGCCTGCGTAGGCCAGATGATAGAAGCAGACCCGGTCAATATTCTCCCGCTCCGCCAGATCAAGGATAGCGAGAACCTCGCCCTGGTTTGCCTGCGTGATAGTCATTCTCAGCGAAACCCTTTGCCCTTCCGCAATGCAGTTACGAATACCCTGCAGGGCAGCATCGTAAGCGCCTGTTTTGCCGCGGAATTTGTCATTCTTTTCCCCGATGCCATCGAGACTGATGCCCACTTCCCGGAAACCGATACCCTTCATTTCTCGTGCGATTTCAGGGGTTATCAGTGTCCCATTGGTGGAAACCACCACCCCGACGCCGCTTTTAACAGCGAAGGAAGCCAGTTCGAGAAAATCCTTCCGCATCAGGGGTTCGCCCCCGGAGAACAGAAGAACCGGGACACCGAAATCGGCAAGCTGACGAATAAATAATTTCCCTTCTTCGGTATTCATTTCGTTATTGGAATCACCGGAAACAGCATCAGCATAGCAGTGAATGCACTTGAGGTTACATCGACGGGTGTAATTCCACACCACAATGGGCCTTGCCTCTGCCGCCGGCGAGAATTGCCCGTTATGCCCGTAACGAAGCTCATCGCCCGGGCCAATTTCATCACAAAGTAGTCTCGAAATCGAAATCATATAGCATCGTCTCCATCTTTTACATCGTGATTTTGATAGGCTGCCACCAGCGCCAGTAGAACCTCGTCAGTGAGCTGTGTTACCAGCGGTATAGCCTCGGCGGCACGCTCATTTAAGGCTTTACGTTTTTTCATGAGATCAGTGGCTGCTGTGATCAGCGGTGATCGGTGCATCATAAAAGCTTCCATAGCATCGGTCAGGGGAAGTCCTATTGCGAGCAGGTATTGGCCAAATTCCTTTCCTGCCTCTCTGGCGAGCTCCAGTGTTTCCTCCCGTCTGGCCGGTTTGGATATATAAGTGATTACAAGGCCGTATATCTTTTTCCCCAGTTCTCGCATCCGGGATAACGAATTCGCATCGAGTTCGTTGTACCAAAGCATCGAAGGGAATTGGGTTTTAGCGATTTCATGCTCCTGTTCCGGCGTAAGCTCCATTCGGGCAACCAGGTCTTTGATTCCATGTATGCGATTTTTGGAGCCCATGAAACGGCGAAGCTCGGCTTCGGAATAGCGGCGGTGTCCGCCGGGAGTGATAAACGCTTCGATTCGCTCCTCGTCCGTCCACTGGCGCAAAGTCACTTCACTGACGCCAAGAATCCGGCTGGCCTGGCCGATAGTTAAAAGGGATGATTGACTGCTTGTCATAATCTTATGAAAACCGCAAAAATCTATAAGAATCTATAACCAACTTCACAAGAATATCACACTGACGGAATGAAGGCAAGGGGGAATTTTTACTTCTTTTCAGCTTCGTATTGTGCTATTCTAAGCTAAATCCACCCAAAAGGGTTTTGAATCAGTGGAAGATTATTTTGTTATAGGGATAGATATTGGGGGAACGAATTACCGAGTTGCCCTGGCTGATGTGGGTGGGAATCTTATTAGCAGAAATGCAGAACCAACGCGTGCTCATGAGGGCCCTGAAATCGGGCTGGAGCGCATCAAAGAAACGGTTAAAGAGACCACGGCCGCAATCGATTTTGATAAAGTAAGAGCAATCGCTGTCAGCACCGGAGGCCCGCTTAATCCGCAGACCGGAGTGCTGCTTACTCCTCCCAGTCTCCCCTCTTGGAGAAATGTCCCCATCAAAGCAAGCCTTGAAGAAACATTTAAAATACCAGTGTGGGTAGAAAACGATGCCGATCTGGCTGCCCTGGGCGAACAGAGGTTCGGGGCAGGGCGGGGGTGCGATCGAGTAATCTATATTACTGTGAGCACTGGCATTGGAGGAGGAATAATCCTTGATGGGAATTTGCTAACCGGCTCAGACCTCTCCGTTGCCGAGATCGGTCATATGGTTGTTGACCCGAACGGCCCGCAGTGCAATTGTGGCGGAAAAGGCCACCTTGAGCCCTTGGCATCAGGAACCGCTATTGCCCGGATTGCACGAGAACGAATTTCCGCTGGACAAAGCAGCAACCTTTCTCAGATATGCGGTGATGACCTGTCCAGGCTCACTGCCGAAATGGTAGTGGAAGCAGCCCGCGATAGCGATCCGCTGGCCAGCGAAATAGTAGAAGAAGCGGGAATGTATCTGGGCATGGCCATTGCCTCGCTGATTCATATTTTCGATCCGCAAGTAGTGATAATTGGCGGGGGCGTATCAAACGCGGGGGGATTGATTCTGGGGCCCATCCGCAAGTCGATCACCGAACGCATCATGCCGGATTTCAGAGGCCGCGCCAGAGTGGTTCAGTCTGAGTTGGGGGATGATTCAGGAATCATGGGAGCGGTAGCTTTGGGGCTGGATAATCTTGGGTAAATAGACCGATTTTGGTCAACCTGCCCGCTAGAGAATTCTAATCTGTGGCAGCCACCGCCACAGCAGGGCAGAAAATAGAAGGGGTTTTCATCGATCCCCCCAGCCATCGCGAATCGCTGCCGATCGCAATCCCTTCTTTCAGTAGCTCGTAAACATTGCCAGATACCATGGTGTTCTTCACCCTCCCCACAATCTGGCCATTTTCAACCTTGTAGCCCAGCAGCACATTGCCGCTGAAATCACCACCAAGGATATTGCCCTGAGTTGCTCCCATTAATTGTTCCACTACCAGACCCTCTTTGATATCGGCCAGCAGATCAGCAAAGCTCGTAGTTCCTTCTTCGATAACCAGCGCGTTCATGGATGGTCCGGGCAGGCTGGCCAGGGAACGGCTGGCATTCCCGGTGCTCTGCGTTCCAGCTTCACCGGCAGTTTGCAAATCATAGACAAAACTCTCCACAACTCCATTCCGAATCAAAGGAGTACGTCGGGCGGGAATTCCTTCGTCATCACAAATAGAACTGGCGGGACAGAAATCGATAGTGGAATCATCGTGAAGTGAAAACTGAGGAGCGAACACCGGCTCGCCTTTGCGGTGTTCCAGAGGCGAAGCCCCTCTTAACACCGTTTTCCCGTTGAAGGCAACTGCCAGTGGGGAGATCAAAGCGCTGGCTACTCCGTGGGGAGTGAAAATGACCGGCAGGTTACCCGAAGGCGAAGGAACCGTCTCTCTGGCGCGTTCCAGTTGCTGGAGGGTGGATTTAGCCACATTGTCAGGGGTAAGGATCGGATGGCAGGATTTCTCAAAATCCCCGACGAAAAGCATATCGGTGCCCCGAATGAGCACACCTTCAATCATGATACTGCAAGTGCTTTTTTGATAGGCGGCTCTTCCACCTCGGGAATTGCTTATCTCAATTTGGGTGATGCGCCGACTCACCGAGCCTTCGCAGACGATCTCCGGCTCGGTTCCTTTTAATTTGTCGATCAATGACTGGCCCAGTTCGACCATCGTTTCTTCGGAAATCTTTTCGACGTCTCGATCAAACACTTGCACCGAAGGGTAGGTCTGAGCGCCGGGGAACTCGAATTTGGCTTCAGCGCCGAAGGGAGCCATCTCCAGGGCCATATCGAGAAGCTCTTGCTTGCCATCGGATCTGGTGGTGGCGGCAAAACCAATCCGGCCTTCGTTGATCAGGCGAAGGGCAGCACCCGCGGATTCTCTGGTCTGTACCTGCTTGAGTCGGTTGGCTTCAAAAATAGCCTCTGTTTCCTGACTGGAGACTGAGAAAGCCTCGGCTTCCTGAGCGGCTTTTTCTGCTTTGTGCAATAGTTCTTCCAAAATTCAACCTCCCCTTCTTTAAGCAATTTAAATTGTACTCCAGAGTGATGACCTTTCACAAGGATACTGGCATTCCCGCGCTTCAATGATTATACTATAGTGAAAGTCACGCCAAGGAGGCTATTCATGATATGGGGCAGACGAGTATTAGCAATCTTGCTGGCGATCCTGTTCGTTATTTTACTTCCTGTTTCACTGTTCGTTTCTCAGGTGAACAGTACCGTGGGCGATCCCGATTTCTACAACCAGCAAATGGATAAGGCCGATATCTACAATTTCGTATATGATGAAGCCCTGCCCGCCGCGCTGGACGAAGCGGAGTCCGACGACCCTTCGGAGAATCCCATAGACACCGATGATATTGAAGCAGAGATTATTGCCACGGCCCGGAAGATAGCCCCGCCGCAATGGCTTCAGGACAACTTCGAGGTAGCCACAAAAGAGATCATCCCTTATTTGCGGGGAAGCGCCGATGAATTCAGTTATACCATTGAGTTCAAGGATAAGGTCCAGTCAGCTCCCGGGACGATAAAGGAAGAAATCCTTCACGGGGAATCTTTCGAGAATATCTACGATGACCTGATTTCCTACGCAGCCGAAAAAACAGTTGAAAATCTGGATAAGGTTCCCTATCCGTTGACGCTTTCAGAGGAAGAAATAGAGGATTCCCTGCGAAGCGTAATTGATAGGGCATGGCTGGCCGAGAGGATAGAGGAAGTTATGGACGACATGGTTCCATACATGACGCTTGACTCGAATCACTTCACTATCAGTGTGCCTGTCGATGACCGCGTTGATGCTATCGCCGAGGCCACCCTGGACCTTCTCAGCCGGCAGGAAACCTACGATTATGTAGTGGAAGAAATAGTTACACCTATTGTGTGTGAGAAGCTCGCACCGCAAGTCATGCTGCCATTCTCCGTCAGTCTTAGCCGACAGGAAGTGATCGAGGGTATCAAAGATTCCCTGCCACCTGCATGGTTTGAAGAGCAACTTGGCGAGACCATCAATTCGATTACCAGTTACGTGAAGCGAGAATCCAGCAGCACTGACATGACCGTTGACCTGACTGACAAAAAATCGGCAATTCTTGAAACTCTCATTGGAATCGGTGACGGGAAACTGGAAGTCATATTCACACAATTGCCGGTATGCAGTATGGCAGAATTTGAAGTTGCCAAAAGCAGTACATCTGCAGGCAATCTCCCGTACTGCCGTCCCTCCGGCGTATCGTATCAGAAATACAAAAGTATCCTCGGAATTGATCTCTCCGGGGAGATTGTTTCGCGCATTTTAGAAGTGATACCGGATCAATGGACTTACACCCAGGATGACCTGATCGAATCGATGGGAGGGGAAAACGAGGATTTCCTGGAAGAGGCCCGTGATAATATCGCTAACGGATGGACCTTCACTGATGCCGATCTCAAAGATAAACTGGATGATCCTGAAGATGAAGAAAATTTGGAAGATGTGCGCGACTGGCTGGGGAACGGCTATACGTTGACCCAGCAGGACATCGAAGATGAAATGGATGAAGATGATCTGGATGATTTCAATGATGCCCGCAGCCGGATAAACAGCCTTAGAAGCTGGCTGTGGATACTCTGGCTCATACCTGTCTTGCTGCTCGTTGCCATTGGCTTTTTCGGTGGGCGTAGCTGGAAAGGCCGATCGCTCTGGGCCCTTTCTGTGATGCTCTTTGCTTCCATCATTGTTCTCGTAGGTATGGTATCGACCTACTCAAACGCTGTTGAACCGGAAGTTGAGGAAGCGATCGATCTGACTGAACATGAGGGACTGTCCCTTGTAATGGCCGAGAAGACGAATGAAATACTGGAGAATGCAGTCAGCGATTTCTTTTCCGGGATACAAAACAAAGCTATATGGCTAATAGTACTTTCCGGGGTAACACTGATGGGAATCATTGGATGGGGATTGTATCAGCGATATGGAGCGGGCACGATCCCGTTTCGCCGCTCCGCAGAACCATCTCCCCCGGGGGGTTGATCGGATGTTCTTTACATAACTAATCGTTCAATCGGACGTTGCCGTTTAACTCAACTTTACGTGTCACAGTCTGCCGTAAGATAGTCCCAGCTATTATTAATAAGCGGATTGATCTCCGTTTATTACCTCCCCCCGTACTTTTTTCAGTCTTCTCCAGAATGGTTTGTAAAGAAAGCTGTTTTCATCTAATTCACACAACTGTTTATACATTGGCTTATTTACCGTGAACGCAAGGATGTCAGGAGGTAAGTGTTCTCTCATTGCAATATCAGTTGCCCCAACCACAGCTTTTGGAATATCTGTACCAAAGTCACCTAACAATGCTGCTATTTGGCCGCAGCCCGACCCGAAAGCAGCCGTTACAGGATTGCCTTTTATTGATGCATTGTTATACTCAGCACCGATAATCAAAAGGCTCAATTGATCAGGATTAACATAAAATGTAACGGTCTTCAGGTGTTCATATTGATCATCTTTAAAAGGCCCAATCACAACATATCCATTTTCGATCATATAAGGTTTTAGATTCTCAAACCATTGATACATTAGTTCATCTGACGATTTGAGTCCTTCTCGTTGATTCAAACCATTGGCGAAGATTTCAAGAGGCGCACTATCTGGCCCCGCCGATTTCACGACCCAACCAGGCACAACACCACCAATCCAGTAACCACCACCCTGACAGCTGCATGTACCTTCAGATATGCAAATGCTTTCGCCCTTTGCCCAATTCTCGTAACAGCCAAAAATGCACCGTTTTGGTGTGCAAAAGGGTTCAAATGGCTTGGGATCGGGTACATCATAGAATCCGATGAGTGGAGTTTTTATCCCTGCTATTTCCAATAGTTGTGACGGGTCAGGTTTCATATCATCTCCTTATGATTTAAGAAGTTACCTGAAATGTCCGTTGCTTAATAGTCTGCCAGTATGCCGAAGATGAACACATATCGCTGGATTTGCGGGAAACGTTTGAGAATCTGGCTGAATCGGGATAGTTTTCAAAGCACTCAAATCCCGAATTCCCGCAGTGTTTCTCTCAAAGCGGCAAGGGGAAGCCCGACAACATTTGAGTAATCGCCCATGATCCCTTCAACAATCATCGCACCCATCCCCTGAATTGCATAGGCTCCGGCTTTGCCAATGGGCTCACCCGATTCGACATAAGAGTCAATTTCTTTCTCCTCTTGATTGCCCGTTTACTAAATCGAATTGAAATAAAGGGGCCTAATTCAAACACTACTATTTGCTAGCTTGAAGCTTCCCTTCACCACTCTCAAATTGATAATCGTCTCGTGACTGATAATTCCGGGGATGCCGCCCAGTTCTCCCTTGACGAATCCGGCCATTTCCTCAGAATCGCGGAAAACCGCCCAGGCCATGATGTCGTAGCGGCCGGTGCTGATGATCACGTGCTGAATTCTCTCGTTGGCAATCAACTCATCAGCCACAGACTGAAGTTTACCGGGATGAACCTTAATGAGCATGCCCGCTCTGGTTCGGTATCCCAACACAAGCGGATCGGCGATGGCGACGATCTGAATCACGCCGTCGTCCAAAAGTGCCTTGACTTTGTTCCGTACGGTATGCCTCACGATGCCAAGCTTCTGGGCCAATTCTGTGTAACTCTGCCGCGGATCGCTTTCAAGTTCTGCCAAAATCTTTATTTGCATATCATCAATTTTGTAGGGAATTCGCGCAGGACTGCTCTGGTTGGGTTGAGCAGCCAGCAGCGACCACGAACTTTTGGCGGCAATTTTAAGGCTCGTCATGGTTTCGGCGCTGGCGAGTTCACCAATATTGCCCAAACCATTTGTAACGAAGCTATACATATCCTCCGAATCCCGAAACACCGCCATCGCAAATATATCGTACCGGCCGGTGGTGATGACCACATACTGAATGTTGGGTAAGGCGGTCAGCTTTTTCGCTACCTCGTTGACTTTGCCTCCGCTGGTGTTGATAACTATCGTGGCCTGAATTCCATAGCCAAACGCAAAGGGATCAGGGATTGTGGTGATAGCAATTATTCGTTGATCCAGCAGGCGCTGGATTCTCCTTCGAACAGTGGTCGGGCTGGTATTGATCCGCTTCCCGATTTCCGCATTGCTAGCCAGAGCATCGTTCTCCAGTTCCCTGATGATATCGAAGTCAATGCCATCGATATCATGACTTGTATTGCTCTTTTCCATTACGCACCGTTTCCTGAGGATTGATGTTATTCTACCATAAATCACATCTTAAAACAATTATATGATTATATTGTAACAATTAGTAATTATATATGTTACATATCGGTTTTTTTGAGCCTATTAGTGTTGACTTTGTTAAAACGGTATGCTAAACTTCCCTCACCTCAGAAAAGGAGGTCCGAAATGCCCGATTATGATGCAATCGTAATAGGCGCTGGACACAACGGGCTGGCAGCAGCAACTCATCTGGCTAATAACGGGCTTTCCGTATTATGCATTGAAAAGACTCATGGACCGGGAGGAATGGCTGCAACACGAGAGCTGTTCAAAGGATTCAAGCATAATGTAGGGGCCTGGGCATTACTTATCTTCCGAGATGAGATGATGCAGAAACTTGGGCTGCAAGATTATGGGGTGGAATTTGTCAGGCCCAGCAGTTCCTACTGTGTTTACGGTGCGCCGGAAGATCCCTGCTTTATTGGGTACACCGATGAAAATGAGATAGCCAATCATATAATGACCGATCATGGACTCGATGCGGTTGAAGGCTTAGCCAACATGGCTAACTTCCTGCAGATGTACCGGGACCTGTTAGATAAGGAAATTTATAAAGCGCCTGATTCCCTGGAAAGTATCATCGCTAATGCACCTGATGCAGAGACCAGAAAGGCTCTCATGCTACTTATTAATGGCAGCGTGATGGACGTACTGCGCCAGTTCTTCCCCGAACCGGGAAAACACAACTGCATCCTTGGTTCACTGTGTGCAGCATCTGTCGATGGAACTCGTATGGGTCCATTCACACCGGGTTCAGGGCTCTCGCTAGCGTATCATTATACAACAGGTGATGCCTTTGATTTTCGAACTCCTATGGGTGGTATTGGCGCCCTCTCAAACACGATTGCGCAATCAGTTGAGGATCGCGGGGGAACGATCCGTTATGGTGAGACAGTCAAGCAATTTCTGATTGAGAACGGGAAGATCACCGGAGTAGAGATCAAAAACGGTGAAAAGATCACTGCTAGAGTGGTACTATCCAGTCTCGATGCCCGTACCACATTCATGAACATGGTAGGGGCAGATAAGTTACCTTCCGATATGGTGCAGGCTGTCAATGAAATTGAATATAGAAACGGTTATATCCAGATTCATCTGACACTGAAGGAATTACCCAAATTCACCGGGCATCTGGCGTTTGCCAATGAGAACAGGATTAGCTATATTATGGCGTACATTCCCTCTCCCGAGCATCTTTCTCGCTGTTGGGATTATTACCGAAATGGCGAAGTCTCAGATGACCCGGTGAGCTATGCCGAATTCCCCAGTATGATGGATCCCAGTTTGGCCCCTGAAGGCCAACACACCTGCACGATCTATGCGCAGTACTTCCCCACCAGTATGCCCCAGGAAAAACACAAAGAGATGAGAGATATCATGGCCGACCGTATGATTGAACAGGTTGCCAAGTATGCCCCCAATTTCCGTGACGCTATCATGGATAAGGCCATCTTCACGCACCAGTATTTCGAGAAAACATTCGGTATCACCAAAGGAGATTTTTGCCAGGGACTTCTACATCCGTGGCAAATGTGGGACAAGCGTCCGGCTCCGGGCTGGTCGAATTACAGGACTCCAATCGATAACTTGTATATGTGCGGTTCCGCCTGTCATCCGGGGCCTGGTATCACCTGCATCCCCGGTTACAACGGGGCCAACGCGGTGTTGAGCGATTTGAACAAATAAGGGGAAAAAACCAAAAATGAATACCAATCAACAAACAGTTCTGGATTTTCTGGCCGCGATCAAATCTCGAGATATGGAAAGAATTATGGGGTTTTTCAGCTGGGACCCCGTCTTCCATAATATTCCGTGGGAGCCCCTGGCGGGGTTCGAGGTGGTGAGGGACTTTCTGCAGACTATGGTTGATTCCTCAACCGAGCTCGACTGGCAGGTTCATAATATAGCCGAAACAGATGCCGGGGCGGTTCTGACCGAACGGACGGACCGGTTCCGGTTTGGGGACAAACCCATTGAAGTACCGGTTATGGGAATTTTCGAACTGCAAAATGGTAAAATCACGGCGTGGCGAGATTACTTCGATACAAAGCAGGTTTCCGAACAATTACCTCGGAATTCTTACGATTAATTTTCAGATATTAGGTCTGCAGTAAAAGAAGGTATAGATATGTTTAAAACCAGAATCATTAAATTGCTCGGCATCAAATACCCCATTATCGGAGGGGTAATGGCACAGGTAACAACCCCTGAATTCGTGGCTGCGATATCCAACGCTGGGGGATTGGGTATACTTCCATCTATTGTATTCCAAACTAAAAATGAATTTGTAGATGCCATTGCCCAAATACGCCATCACACCGATAATCCCTTCGCCATCAATCTCAACTTCTTTCCCGCCAGGTTCCCAATCTCGCAAGAAGAATATGCCCGGATTATGGCTGAAGAGAGAGTAAATATCGTTGAAACCTCCGGCCATACGGCACCATCTGAAGACCTGATCCACTTTTTCAAAAACTCCGGCATGACATGGATTCACAAGTGTGCCGGCCTTCGCTATGCCCTTAAAGCCCGGCAACTTGGTGCGGATGTTGTTACTGTTGTTGGATATGAGAACGGCGGAGCCACCGGCAAATACGATATCGGCACCCTGGTACTCGTACCTACAGTTGCAAAGGAACTTGACATACCGGTCATCGGCGGCGGTGGGGTAGCTGACGGACGAGGACTGGCGGCCATCATGGCGCTTGGTGCTGAAGGCGCTATCATGGGCACCCGACTGCTCACCACCCAGGAGTGTCCCATACATGACAATCTAAAAAAAGCCTTGTTGGACGCAAATGAAATCAGCACGATGCTGATCATGCGCTCACTTGGCACCCATCGGGTATGGACTAATGAAGCTTCACTGAAATGTGCCCAGATAGAAGCGTCTGGCGCCAGCTTTGAAGAGATACTCAAAATCGTATCGGGAGATAATACCCGGAAGGTCTATCAGGAAGGAGAACTGGATCAGGGCATCGTGCCCTGCGGGCAGGCCGTTGGGCAGGTCAAAGATACACCAACCGTATCAGAACTTTTTGACGGAATCATACGAGAAGCAAAGGAGACAATTACCAATCTCACCGGATGAAAAAGGAGCGGGCATGGATTACGAGGATATTCGTTTTGAAATCAGAGATAGAGTTGCAATCATCACCCTTCATCGCACTGAACACCTGAATACCTTTAGCGGAAAGATGGGCATCGAATTGGGTAATGCTTATCGAACTTGCGATGGTGACGATTCCGTCCGGGCTGTCATCCTCACCGGAGCCGGCAAGGCGTTTTGCGCCGGAGCCGATATGAGCCTGGGAGAAGATACCTTTGCCAAGCAAGAGGAACAGACCTTCAGCGCCGCGGGTGTCAATCCTCCAGCGTGGGAGGTCCGCAAGCCGGTTATAGCCGCCATGAACGGGCACGCGGTCGGAATCGGGTTGACGCTGGCGCTGCAATGCGACATGCGCATAGCCGCCGATGAAGGCAAATACGGGATACTCCAAGTGCGCCGTGGAGTCATGCCGGACGCTTATTCACACTGGACCCTTCCAAGATTGATTGGAATTGAACGGGCCGCTTATCTTCTGTTGACCGGACGCAAAGTAACCGGGACTGAAGCTGCAGAACTGGGCATCGCATTGCGCTCTCTACCGGCAGAGGAAGTGTTGCCAGCAGCACTCGATATTGCACAGGACATAGCCGAAAACACATCCCCGCTTTCAGTAGCTATAGCCAAGCGTTTGCTCTGGAAAAGTCCCAACCTTACACCTGCAGAAGTTGGCTACAAAGAAACTGAACTGCATCATCACCTGATGGGAAAACCTGATGCTATCGAGGGACCGGTTGCCTGGCTTGAGCATAGAAAGCCTAAATGGAAATCGAGTGTTGCCAACGAGTGGCCTGAATGGTCAGAGTAATATGAATCATCTCCTAGTATGATGCCCCAAAGATCACTGAACAGAATTTTAGTATCAGTAGTTCGTTGGGAGCGGTGATGACTCGAATTATTTCGTTTGCACCGAACGCTTTGTGTCAATTCCTCCTCTCTCAAAAACTTAACCAATACCACAAGGGCAGGGGAATAATATGGTTGATATGAGCATTGTCAGAGCCTTACTAGTACGGCTCCTAACTTTAGTGGCACTCACCAAACCAATCCAACACCATGTCATCACTCGCAGGGTATGAGATAGGAATGTATCCATCGGAGACCCAACTCTGGGGAATAGTCCCAGGGCCAATATCACCATAAACATTGACACTCTTAGCGGCGAATACTTCACGGCAATGAATTGGGTATCGAAACTGGCAAGCCGGGCAAGGTAAAACTTGAGTGTTTGGGGCTGAATGATATCACAAGGAACCTATAGAACAGAGACTCCGAATCCCCTTAGAACTTTGGTTAAAGATGTAAGCGGAAGTCCCACTACGTTGGAATAATCCCCCTCTATCCCTTTCACGATCACTGAACCCATCCCCTGAATTGCATAGGCTCCGGCTTTGCCAATTGGCTCACCCGATTTGACATAAGATTCAATTTCTTTCTCTGACAGCTTCCGAAACCAGACCTTTGTCTCAACTGCCTGTGAGCTGACTCTGTTATCAGAAGCATCGATGACGGTGAAGCCGGTAATCACAGAATGCAACTTGCCGTTTAACTCTTTGAGCATTCCCTTCGCCTCCGTATTTGTGCGAGCCTTACCCAGAAGCATATTCCCGAATACGATGAAGGTATCGGCGGCGATGATGATGGCATCGGAATGACGTCTGGCTACTTCTTCAGCTTTTTGAAGCGAAAGCGATTTGGCTAACTCGTGTGGCTCAATATCGTTGTGCATCACCTCTTCGCAATTGCTGGGATCGACCTCAAATTCCAATCCTATTTGTTGCAGCAGTTCTTTGCGCCTCAGTGATGCCGATGCCAGTATTATCTTTTTCATTAACTCAGACCATGTAAGGGTTCAAAATTTTGAACCCCTACGAATTAGGCTTACCACGTCCTGCGCACTTTCGGCTGCCGCCGAAGTTCCGCCGGAACCGAGTTCCTGTACACCATCACCAACATTGAAAAGGTTCGGTATCGGAGTAGTTCTTGGAACACGCATTCTTCCCGGTCGAGGCAATTCCTGGAAAACCACCTCGAACTTGACGATTTCGCCGGAGCTTTCAAATTCAGGAAACTGGTCCTTCAAATCGAGGATTGTCTGTTCAAGTTCTACATCCAGATCAACAGGTTCTAAGTACGATGGAGGAGAACCGACGCAGTAAAGGAGGTGTTTGCCTTTCGGGGCAAGTAGTGGTGAAAAATCCGTGAGTGAAAAAGCCGAAGTCAATCTTCGAAGTCCTACCATCAGCATTCCGCCCAGTTCGCCATCCGTTCGATAGAGAGGTTCGTCACTGGCGACATGTGCCAGGATCATTCCAACAGGATTGACCTTTTTAACAAGTCCCAGATACTCTTTATCGAAATTCTCCTCTCCCGCCAGTTTAACAGTAATACGCGGCCCGGTATTGCTGATCACTGTCCTGCAAGTTATCTCCACTTCCTCTCCATTGCGCCGGACTGAAATACCCGCGGCTTTCCCGCTTCTTATCATAATGTGTGTGGCAGTAGCATCCAGCCACACATCTCCTCCATTATTAATAACAATTGATGCCAGTGACTTCATATTCTCTTCGTTACCTTCAGGTGCTACGCCAAGACTGGGATAAGTTCCCATCTTGGCAAACAGGGCGAACATTTCGGGAGCCGTCACCTCATACGTATGATAGCTGGTCACATTGCAGGCCATGGCATCGAAGGACTTGTGAGCCAATTCGTTTTCAGTGTATTTAAGCAGCCATTCCCTGAAGGTAATATCGTCAGCTTTCTCTTTTCCACGGACACCTCGCCCGAAGAAATTCATGACTTTCTCAGTGGCTACTTCTTTAGCCATGCTACCGAGCAGTTTTGCCCGGTTTTCTTCCAGAGAGTTTGCGATGTCGAGCAGAGCTGCAACAGCCCCTCTGGCGGGCATCTGAAAGTTCTGCCCCTCCATACTTCCGATGCGGTAAAATTGATGGGGCATATCAACCAGATCAAGTCTGGCATCAACTTCTCGATAGATGTCCTCAAGTACTCCTCCACGATGAATCGCCACCGCACCAGTCGAGAGTTTATATCCATTGATGTCTTCAGTGGAACACCTGCCTCCCAGCCGGGGGGCACTTTCCACTACCAGAGTCTTGTATCCTCGATGAGACAGCAACGCCGCAGCACACAATCCTCCCACACCAGAACCGATGATCACTGCATCATATTTCATTTTGCCCCTTTTCCGCATCGTTCCAGAATGGCTGCCACGTGTTTGACAGCCAGAAAAAAATCAGCTAAACGGATGTTCTCATCAGGGGCATGGGGCCGCGAATCCGGATTCGATACCCCGGAAGAAGCCACCGGAACTCCCAGGATATCCATGAAAGGGGACATCGGGCCGCTGCCGGTCATGCTGGGTTTGAGAATCGGCTCTGAGCCATAAACCTCCCGGGCAGCATCGCATACGATTTTCACGAAATGAGAATCGAGCGGGGTGCGAGCCGGATTTTCCCCTTCGGCAGCGGACAGGATGATATCTTCAAAACCGTGTTTGTCCAGATGGGCCCGCAATTTGGAGATAATATCTCCTGGTCGCTGGTCAGGCACCAGCCGGAAATCCAGTTTGGCTTTTGCCTGGCAGGGAAGCACCGTTTTGGAACCCTCCCCCGTGTATCCGGAGATCAATCCATTTATGTTACAGGCCGGCTGCAGGATACTGTACATGTTCAGTTCCGTCCCGGTAAGTCCTTTGGGAAACCCCTTTATTCCCAGGCTTTCCCTCTGTTCCTTTTCATCCGAAGGCAACGCTTTTATGGCCTCGGTCTCCGCTTCCGTTGGAGGCCGCACATCATCATAAAAACCATCGATGAGTATGTTCTCGTCAGCATCTTTGATAGTTGCCAGAGCCCAGATTAATCTCCATGCAGCATTCGGCACAATGGTTCCAATTGAAGAATGCAGATCGCGCACCGCCTCACGTGCTTCTAGTTCCACCCCGATGATGCCTTTGAGTCCGGCAATGATCTCCGCTCGATCTTCCCAGCTTACCCTGCCACCTTCCCAGTAGCAGGCATCGGACTTGAGCAGGTTCGAGTTGCTATTGATAAAGCCTGCCAGATGCTGGCTGCCAATTTCCTCTTCCCCTTCGATCAGGAACTTGATCGATATCGGTAACCGGCCTCTGGTTTGAAGGAAAGCTTTAACAGCCAGTAATCGTGCGATGAGATCGCCTTTGTCGTCTGAAGTGCCGCGGCCCACCAGCTTGTTTTCCACGATTGTCGGTTCGAAAGGGGGAGTCGTCCACAACTCAAAAGGTTCCGGAGGCTGAACATCGTAATGATTGTAAAACAAAAGCGTGTAGGGGGAATCTCCCTCCAGTTCCCCGTACACTACCGGATAACCACCGTCCGTGGGGATGATGCGAGCATCAATCCCGCTTTCCCCGAGGAGTTCGGATACAAGAGACGCGCACCTGTCCATCCCTTCTCCCTGAGCAGCGATGCTGGGCTGCGCACAGTATCGTTTCAAGTCCTCGATAGCTTCCAGCCAGTGTTCATCGATGTAATCGTAAACCTGCCGCATCTTGAATCATAGCTCCTTCAGCACCTTCTCATATGCCTCGAACGTTCTCGAATCGAACAGGACAAACACGATCTCTTCCAAACTCGTTTCCTGTCTCAGAAAATCAGTTACTGCCCTCAACGCCACTTGGGCTGCCTTATCGACAGGATAGCCGTAAACGCCGGTACTGATCGAGGGAAACGAGACTGTTTTCAGCTCATTTTGAACTGCCAGCTTCAGGCTCTCCCGATAGGCGCTGGCCAGCGTCTCCGGCTCACCCTTTTCGCCACCGCGCCAGACTGGCCCCACAGTGTGAATCACATGCCGGGTTTTCATTTTGCCGCTGGTGGTAATCACTGCCTGCCCCGCCGGGAGTCGGCCTCTTTCAGCCACGATTCCTTTGCAATCCTCCAGAATCGCCGGGCCGCCGGCACGGTGAATGGCGCCATCCACCCCACCCCCTCCCATTAATCCTGAATTGGCCGCATTCACAATAGCATCGGTATCCTGTTTGGTGATATCACCCTGAATCAGGGAAAGCTTAGCTTTGCCAACCATTTTTTCCACCATCAGCCTCCTCGAAGAAGACTCTCTTGAATTGAATTATATCATTTACTATTTACGAATGTAACACTGTCTTGAAACCATCTCTTCTAAAATGGTACACTAAGGCGTCGGGAGCCCCCCATAGGGCTCCTGTTTGTGTGTTCATTTTAAAGATAATTCATCTAATGAGGTAGAATAATGGACTTTCGCCTGACTGAAGAACAGGAAGCGTTCCGCAATGAGGTTCGACAATTCCTTCAAGCAGAGATCCCTTCTGATTGGCACGGTGTGGCCGGACCCACCATGATCGAGATGGAACTGGACAGGGATGATGTGTGGGAGATGTACCAGAAGATGTCCAAAAAACTCGCTCAAAAAGGCTGGCTTGCCATGGCCTGGCCGCGGGAATACGGTGGGCAGGAACGCTCTCATATCGAGCAGGCCATATTTTTTGAAGAGATGGCCTATCACAGAGCGCCGGGAGTGAATGCTATCGGGGTGGTAATGGTGGCTCCGACACTCATTGTGCTCGGAACTGATGAACAGAAGAAAAAGCACCTTCCGCCAATCGCCAACGCCGAAACTTTCTGGTGCGAAGGTTTCAGCGAACCCGAGGCAGGTTCCGACCTGGCCTCCATCAAGACACGCGCTGAAGAAAAGGACGATGCTTACTATATCAACGGACAGAAGGTTTGGACCACCCTCTCCACCCGGTCCGACTGGTGTGCTGTGCTGGCACGCACCGATCCCGAACTGCCCCGGCACAAAGGCGTTAGTTTCTTCCTGGTCGATATGAAAATCCCCGGAGTTGAAGTTGTCCCTATGGAGGATGCTGCTCAGGGACATGAATTGAGCGAGGTTTTCTTCGATAATGTCAGAGTCCCCAAAGAAAACATGGTCGGGGAAAAGAACAGCGGATGGAAGGCTGCTATGACCCTGCTCAGTTTCGAGAGATCCGGCTCCGGATTCATTGGCACTGGCCGAAGGCTTCTTGATGATCTTGTCAAATATACCAGCGAGGTCATGTCAGGCAGAGAGCTTACTGTTCGCGATCATCTCATCCGGCATCGGCTGGCAAATTCAGCCACGAAAATAGAGATAGCCCGTCTTCTTTCTTACCGGGTAGCCTGGATGCAGGAGCAGGGCCTCATCCCCGAAGCTGAGGCTGGAATGTCCAAAGTATTTATCACCGAAGCCATGCAGGAACTGGCCAATATCGGATTGCAACTCGAGGGTATCTATGCTCAGATCAGGCAGGATTCCCCATGGGCGAAACTGCGAGGTTCCATCTGGCACAGCTATGTTTGCAGTATAGGAGCCAAGATTGCCGCCGGAGCCAATGAAGTCCAGCGAAATGTGATTGCGCAAAGAGGGCTGGGCATGCCCCGATGATTCCCTTCCGGTCTTATGTGTGAAGGAATGCAATATGGATTTGATGCAGGCTATAAAAGAGCGCAGAAGCGTTCGTAAGTTCAAGGCGGACCCGGTAAGCGAAGACCTCATCAACGCTGTGCTGGAAGCAGGCCGATGGGCGCCATCCTGGGCCAACACGCAGTGCTGGCGGTTCGTGGTGGTACGTGATTCCGAAATCAAGGAGAGTCTTGCCGAAACCAAGGGAAAAGGAAATCCGGCGGGCGAAGCCATTAGGAATGCCCCGGTTACTATAGTGATTTGCGGTGAATTAAATCAGTCCGGTTATTTCAAAGGCGAGGCTCCAACAGACAAAGGCGACTGGTTCATGTTCGATACCGCCCTGGCTGCCCAGAACATGATGCTGGCTGCCCACGCACTGGGATTGGGTACGGTGGCTGTGGGCCTTTTCGATGCCTCAAAGGCCGCTGAGATATTGGGAGTTCCCTCAAACATTGCGGTTGTTCTCATTCTTCCTATGGGTTATCCTGATGAACAACCGGCGGCACCCCGGCGCAAAGAATTTTCTGAAATCGTCTATCGTGACAGGTACGGGCAAAGCTAAGGAATCTTTATTTTTTGGGGGTTTTCGGCTGGTGGGTGGTAGTGTAGAATATCTGTGTGTTTTCCCCCGGCACTCTTGAAGTTCCAGTTACTCAACAATAAAGGCGGATAATTCATGAAGGTAGTATTTATTCAGGATGTTCCCAATGTAGCAGAAGTGGGTGATGTTAAAGAGGTGAAGAAGGGCCATGCCCGGAATTACCTCCTGCCCAAAGGTTTTGCTGTTCTGGCCACAGCGGAAGAACTCAGGCGGGTTGAATCGAGGAAACGGTTAGCAGTCAAGCAGCGCGAAGAACGGATGTCGGAAACGCGGGACGCAGCCGGAGGTATTGATGGAATAATCCTTACATTTGCCAAGAGAGTGACCAGCAAAGGCAATATCTACGGTTCAGTATCCAGCACAGCAATCCAGCATGAGTTGAAACAGTTGGGTCATGAGGTTGAGAAATCTATGATAAAGCTGGAAGACCCCTTGCGTCAGCTCGGCGAGCATGAAGTGGAAATCGAATTGAATAAAGATGCTATCGCCAAAATCAAGATAGTCATTGAACCGTCCGAAGGAGAAACCCCCGAAGAGGCAGCAGCCGAAGAACAGCCGGCGGAAGAGCCTGAAGCAGAGGAAGCTGTTCAGGAAGAAGAACCGGAAGCAACGATCGAAGCAGAGACCGAGGACACCACCGAAGAGGCAGCAGCCGAAGAACAGCCGGCGGAAGAGCCTGAAACAGAGGAAACTGTTCATGAAGAAGAACCGGAAGCAACAATCGAAGCAGAGCCCGAGGATACCCCCGAAGAGGAACCAACCCAGACAACTGCCGAAGGCGAATAAGTTCATAAAGGTGTCGTTATGAACGATGACCGAATGCCGCCATACGACCTTGATGCTGAAGAGGCAGTCTTGGGCTCGCTGCTCATCGACAGTGACGCCATCCTCAAAATCATCGACCAGCTTAAACCCTCGGATTTTCACCGTGATAAGAACCAGTGGGTCTACGAGGCCAGCTACTCGCTCTATGAGCGGAACGAAGCCATCAACCAGATCACGGTCGCTCATGAGCTGGGACGAATCAACAGACTCGAATCCATTGGTGGCTCGGATTATCTGAGTAATCTGGTCCTCAATGTTCCCACATCAGTGCACGTTGAGTATTATGCCGGGATTGTGCGGCGACTCTCGATGATGCGCTACCTGATCAATGCCGCCGATAAAATAGCCGATATCGGGTACGAATCTCCCCCTGATGCCGATGAGGCCCTCGATAAGGCGGAGAGTATCTTATTTCAATTGCGAAACGATGGGAGATCAGGCGGGTTCGTACATATCCATAAAATACTCGATGACTATTTCGAAGAGACCAGCCTGGCCGAATCGCGTGAGGAGGGGGGAGAGGATCTCCCTCATATCAATACTGGATTCACCCTGCTGGATGAAAAACTGGGCGGGTTGCACCGTTCCAACCTGATAATTCTGGCTGCCAGACCAAGCATGGGTAAGACCAGCCTGGCCGTAAATATTGCCCGCAATGCTGCCATCGAATACGGGGCTAAAGTCGGCCTCTTCAGTCTGGAGATGTCCAAGCTGGAACTGGCTTATCGTCTCATCTCCGCAGAATCAGGTGTCAACAATCAGTCTCTCCGGCATGATCAACTAACCGATAACCAGCGTGATCGGGTGGTGCGATCCATGGGAACTCTTGCTGAAGCTCCCATCTACATAGACGACTCAGGCTATCTTAGAGACTCAGATATGAAAAGCAAGGCACGTCGCCTGCAAAACGAAGTCGGGCTTGATCTTATCATAATCGACTATATTCAGTTGATGCGCTCAAGCAGGCGTATCGATAATCGGGTGCAGGAAATGACCTATATTTCCCAATCGCTCAAGGAGTTAGCCCGGGATATTAACGTGCCGGTGCTGGCGCTTTCCCAGCTCAGCCGTGCCGTGGAACAACGTCCCGACCATCATCCCCTGCTTTCGGACCTTCGGGAGAGCGGTTCAATTGAGCAGGATGCGGATGTGGTGCTTTTCATTTACAGGGACGACGTTTATTTCAAGGAAGAAGACTGGGTGGGGAAAAATACGGATAAACCCTACCCCGAAGGGGAAGCCGATATTATCGTGGCCAAACACCGCAATGGGCCGATCGGGGAAATACAACTCCATTTTAACAAGAAAATAACCAAATTCGAAAATCACGGGGCTGTGGAAAAAAAACCGGAACTATTGCTATGAGTAATGCCAGAGAATTCAGGGGGTTCCCATCACGAACGAATTTCACTCCTGTTTCCAACTCGTTCTTCAGTGCGCTGCTGCCGCAAATCGACGATCTGGCCGAACTGAAAGTAACGCTTCATATTTTCTGGGCGCTCTATCGAAAAAAGGATTATCCCAAATTCATCACCTACAGTGAACTTCGCGGTGACGAGGCTTTGATGGCAGGCATTCAGAACAGCAGTACGGATGAAGAACAGTTACGGCCTGCACTGGAAAAGGCCGTAAAAAGAGGCACACTGCTTTCTTTAAAAGTTGAAAAGGACGACGAACCGGGAGAGCTTTATTTCCTGAATAGCGAAAAGGATCAGCGGGCAATAATTCAAATAGAAAACGGTGAAATTGTGCTGGATGGCATCATCAGGATAGAGCCGGCTTCTACCGAAGAAAAACCGAATATTTTCACACTGTACGAACAGCACATCGGGTTGCTGACCCCGATGATTGCTGAAGATCTGAGGGAAGCAGAAAACATATACCCTGCTTCATGGATCGAGGATGCATTCAGGGAGGCTGTCAGCCTCAATAAACGAAGCTGGCGCTATATCAGCAGGATACTGGAACGATGGGCTTCAGAGGGAAAAAACGATGGAAGAACTGGGGAGAATTCTAAAGAGGACATCAGTCCAACAGAGTATATCCGAAAGTATGGTCATCTCACCAGAAGATGATCAGCCGGATATCGGGCAGTGCCCCATTTGCAAGGGCCACGGGTGGGTGGTGCTTGATGTTGGGGTAGATCATCCCGACTTCGGGAAATCGTTCCCGTGCGAGTGCACGCTCAAAGAACTGGCCAACGGGCGCACAGATCGACTTGAGCGCTACAGCAATCTGGGCCCGCTGGTCCGGCTTACCTTTGATAACCTGCAACCTGAGGGACTCGATATCGACCCGGCCAGACAGCCCCAGTACAAATCCTGTTATGATGAAGCCAGAGCCTTTGCGGATAGTCCTCAAAGGTGGCTGGTGCTCACCGGTTCCAGCGGCTGCGGCAAAACACACATGGCTGCTGCTATTGCCAACCACTGCATCAGGCAGGGAATGCCGACTTTCTGGACCATTGTTCCCGATTTGCTGGATCACCTGCGTGCCACTTTTGGACCCAGCAGCGATGTGTCCTATGATGATCTTTTTGAACGGGTTAAAAATGTTCCTCTTCTTATCCTCGATGATTTGGGAACTCACAGTGCTACTCCTTGGGCGGAAGAGAAACTTTTCCAGATACTGAATCACCGGTTCAACGCACAGCTTCCCACAATAATCACCACGATGAATATCGATGATCTGGATGAACGTTTGCAGACCCGCCTGCGGAGTCCGGGACTATCCGAGGAATTGAAATTGAAGACCGATGGCCCCCCGCTGTTTAATCAGATTGGAGGCATAAATCAGGAGATCATGTCATCCATGAGCTTCAGGAATTTCGATATTCAGGGAATGAATGCTGATAGGGAACAAAGGGAAAGTCTCAAAGTAGCCTTGCAAGCTGCTCAATCATTCGCGGAGTCACCAGTAGACTGGCTGGTGCTGGTGGGCCCGGCAGGTTCGGGGAAGACCCATCTGGCGGCAGCTATCGCCAATCGCCAGATCATTTCCAATCGTCCGGTTTTGTTTGCCAATGTGCCCGAATTGCTCGAGCGTCTCCGCACCAATTCTAAAGGGGATGGCAAAAAGAAGGGAGAAATAAGCCTGGCAGAAATCAAGAGCAGTCTTTTCCTGATCCTCGATGATCTTGGTATGGAAAATGCAACTGCCTGGGCGCGTGAAAAACTGCAACAAATTCTCAATTATCGATACAGTGCCAGACTTGCCACGGTGGTTACTGCCACTAATCCTGATATGGAAAGCCTGGATACCCGCCTGCGATCACGTTTGGAAGATCCGACAATGAGTAATGTTGTTCCGATAGGTGCCCCGGACTACCGTGGCGGATCAAACAAGTCAAAATCAGCCCCCAGAAGAAAACGGAAATAGACCACCGTATTTGTCAGAGAACTTGTACCAGTATGGGAAAGGGGTTTTCACCGGCTATCCCTTCAACGGGCGCTGCTTCAGAATAAACAACATTGCTTTGGATGGGTTCTCATCTTCTTTTTCATCCTCAATGAGTTCATCCAATCCTTCCAGAATCTCATGTTCCCGCGCTTTTCGGAACGCTACGGCAGCTTCAAATGCGGCCTCTCGTGAACCATATGTGTTGAAAAAGAAGCTCTTGGATTTACTCTGGTTGGGGCGTGGCCTCCAGGAGACGCTGAAGCAGGGCAGCTTTTTCCCGTTCTTGCTCCTGCCGAATGTTTCGGAAATTCCTACAACACCAGAAGTGTTGCTCTTCGTCGGGCGAAGGCGCAGCCGGGTAGTTGCGTGTGACGGAGGGTGTTTGCGCTCATATTCATCTTTATAGTTCTGCGCAGCTTCTAGAGCCTTTTCGCGACCTTCATGGACTCCATCACTGAACATTTTGGAATGAATTTTTCCATCACGATACACCCGCACAAACCAGCCATGAGTATTCCTTGAATCTATTCTTGAGATACCTTTCATTTGTAATCACTCGCCTGTTATGATGAATTGTTGCCGTCTATGAATTAGTGTACCACGGTTTCAAAGAGTTTGCTCTCCAGCAGTTACTCAGCCACGTTGTCGGAGTCCCCGGTAGAAAGCGACTCCGGCCCGGATGGCTGTTTTCGGTAAAGATAAACAAGCCATCCAACTGCTATCACCAGCACGACAATTGATACTACTTGTGCCTGATTAAGCCCAAGAAAAGCTTCATCATTCACCCGCAGGAAGCTGATGAAAAATCGCCCCAATGAGTAAATCGAAATGTAGATAAGATAAAGCGCTCCCGGTGGCCCGATCTTCTTTCTAATGAACCACAGAAAGGCAAATACACACAGGTCAAAAATCAATTCATAGAGTTGGGTCGGATGCACTGAAATCCCGCTTGCAGCCGTATCATTAAAGCCATCGGAATGGCGATTGGTCCACATCGTACCCCAGGGCAGATCTGTAGCGGTGCCGTAACAACAGCCATTCAACGTGCAACCTATCCGACCCACGGCTTGGGCCAGCAGCAGTCCAAAAGCACAAACATCGCATAATCGTCCAACCGGGATTCCCTTTACCCTGGCGTACAGCACTCCCACCAGCGTTCCTCCGAGGATTGCCCCGAAGATGCCCATTCCTGCACCCCCAAAGATCTCCAGAGGGTGATCTGCAAAGTAGCTCCATCTATCAAAAACGTGGATAAGCCTGGCCCCGATGATTCCGCCGGGGACCGCCCATATCGCCATGGAAACTATTTGATTCTGGGTGATGCCACCAAGCCCCTCTTTCCGCGCCAGCAGCGCAGGCACAGTCACTCCAACGAGGACCGCCAGAGCAACCATGACGCCATACCAGCGCACCTCAAGTGAGCCGATCTCAAATAGTACAGGGTCGATTCCTATTTCCATTTTGGTTCTGCCAAATCCAAAAAGCCCCTTGAAGCCAAGGGGCTCGATAATTTCCATCTGGCGGAGGGTGTGGGATTCGAACCCACGACCAGGTTTAACCCCGGTAAGCGCTTAGCAGGCGCCCGCACTCGGCCACTATGCGAACCCTCCGAACAGCACCCACTATTATAACATGTATAACCGATTTTCAAAGGGTCTGGCTAGATTGCTTATCCTTGACAAACCAGTCCCCCACAGCATATTCTATCCAAGTGGTTACGCCTGTTAATCCACTAGTTTTCGGATCAGTCATTAAATGGTAATCAACGCAATGCAAGCAAAAACAAGCCTCTTCGTTGGGGCAGGGGGCACAGCTATTCTAGCGCGCTTGCAAATGTTTCTCGCAGCTCAGAATATCAATGCTTTTCTCGTTGGCGGGTATGTGAGGGATGGCCTCCTCGGAAAGACGAACCATGATATCGATCTCACAGTTGCCGGTGAAGCTGTCCAGATTGCCAGACAGGCCGCCGATTTTCTCGGAGGTAAGTTCGTGCTGCTTGATGAACTCCATCAGGTTGCCAGAGTAGTTCTGATGCAAAATGAAAAACGATGGCACCTGGATTTCGCCGCCATGAGAGGATCGATCGAGGAAGATTTGTCCAAGCGCGACTTTACCATCGATGCCATTGCTGCAAAACCGGAACAGCTTGAAGAGGGATGGAATCAGGTGGAATGCATCGATCCGCTGGACGGTACAGGTGATCTCGAAAGGAAACTGATCCGGGCAACAAACAACACTGTTTTCCCGGATGATCCGGCCCGTTTGCTGAGGGCGTTTCGGCTGGCAGCCGAATTCGGATTCGCTATCGAAACCCGGACCGAAACCCTGATCGAACGTGATAGCAACCTCATTGCCAGCGTCAGTGGCGAGCGAATCCGAGAGGAACTCGGGCGAATATTCGAGGCGGATCAGACCACCGAATCGCTGCGGCAGATGGATCGGCTCGGGTTTCTCGATCATCTCCTCCCGGAACTTTCCGGGTGCAAAGGGGTTGAGCAACCGAAAGAACATTTCTGGAATGTGTTCGATCACTCTATGGAAACGGTGGCAGCCACGGAGAGGCTCCTGACAGCTTTGCGCTCGAACGACGAACTTCTAGCCTCATTCGCTTTTTCCGCTGAACTGACAGACCATTTCGAAGAAAGAGTGGGCAACGGGCTTAGCCGGAAAGCGCTACTCAAACTGGCTGCTCTGCTGCATGATGTGGCCAAACCGCAAACCAAGAGTTATGATGAAGAAAAGGGCAAGATACGGTTTTTGGGGCATGCTCAACAGGGTGCCGGCATCGCTGGAGACATACTGGAGCGGTTCCGGTTCAGTTCAAAGGAGAGGGAGATAGTAACTAGAGTAATAGATCAACACCTGCGTCCGGGGCATCTCAGTAATGCCCCGGAGCCGCCAACCAGACGTGCCATCTATCGCTATTTTCGCGATAACGCGGATGTGGGAGTCGACACCCTGTTTTTCAGTCTCGCCGATCATCTGGCTACCAGGGGACCTGAACTTGAGAAGGAAGGCTGGCAGGACCACGTGGTGGTAACTGAGCAAATGCTCTCCAGTTGGTTCAATGAAGAGACAGTAATTTCGCCTCCGAAACTGATCGATGGCAACACCCTGATCGAAAAACTGGGATTGCCCCCGGGACCCGAAATAGGCAAGCTGCTGGAAGCGGTGAGGGAAGCCCAGGCTTCCGGTGAAATAGAAACTGAAGATAATGCCCTGGATTTTGCAAGAAAGGAGCTGGACGAGAAACATGCGAACCAGAGATAAAGTGCTGCTTTTGTTAATAGTGATCCTGATGGCCCTGGCGCTGATGACCCTGTTCTGGTCATCTTTTGGGGAATCGATTGAACGGGAAGAATTGAAACTGGGGCTTGATCTTGAAGGTGGGGCCCATCTCGTTTACGAAGCGGATTTCAGCGAGCTTCCCGAAGATACCGAGCCAGATGATGCCATGTCGGGCGTTATGGCAGTTATTGAAAAGCGCATCAATGCCTACGGGGTCAGCGAGCCGGTAATCCAGAAGATAGGGGATGATCGCCTGCTGATTCAAATCCCTGGAATCGATGATCTTGAAGAGGCGAAATCACGCATCGGTGAAACAGCCCTTATCAAATTCAGGGAATTTGTGCCGATTGAGCCGGATAGCAGTGGAACACCGGTTCAATCAATTGCCCCCGGTACGCTGACTGAAATCATTGCGAGCGGCACTCCTGTTGAACCCGTTGCTACGGGCACCCCGGTAGAACCAAGCGTGAGCGGCACCCCGGCTCAGTCATCCGGCAGCGGGAGCCCCAGTTACTTTGCCCTTCGTCCTGATGAAGAGGGCAAACCGGTGCTGACGGAGGTTCCGAAGGCAGAAGCAGAATACAAAGCTATCCCGGCTATGGGGACGATAGATGGTAAAAAAATTGAACTGACCAGCCAGTATTTCTCTGGCAAAGTTGAGGTCAGAATGCCCCAGAGTTCCAATCAGCCTGAAATTTTCTTCAAATGGAATGATATCGGCAGCGATCTTTTCTACGAGATTACATCGCGGCTGGCGGCAAAACCGGAGGACTCAGTGGAAAGAAGGCTCGGGATATTTGTAGGGGATGCTTATGAGTCCTCCCCTCACGTAAACGGGCCGATTCGCGATGACGGGGTTATCACCGGCATGACCCTCGATGAATGCCGTCACCTGACCAGTTTCCTGAACGCCGGGCGCATTACTGTTCCCCTGCACACGCTGGAACAACACAGCGTCGACCCCACGCTGGGAGAGAACTTCGTTGACTGGAGCGTACAGGCCGGGGTGATCGGGCTGCTGCTGGTTATTCTTTTCCTGATTCTGTACTATCGGATGCCGGGACTCATAGCGAGCATCGCTCTTCTAATTTATGTTGCGCTGGTGTTGTCAGTCTACCAGATATGGCCCATCACGCTAACGCTCGCCGGAATCGCCGGTTTCATCCTTTCGATAGGAATGGCGGTTGATGCCAACGTGCTCATCTTTGAACGAATGAAGGAGGAGCTAAGGTCAGGCCGCACCCTTCGGGCAGCGATAGAACTGGGCTTTAACCGGGCGTGGTCTGCCATCCGCGATGGTAACGTTTCCACGCTTATTACTTGCTTTATCCTTGGTTTCATGGGGCACAAGCTGGGAGCGCCATCCGTGGAAGGGTTCGCCTGGACGCTGGGAATCGGCGTGCTCATCAGCCTGTTTTCAGCTGTGGTGGTCACCAAAACTTTCCTGCGTGCTCTTAGTTATACAGGAGTAGTTAACCAGCGCGCTCTTTACATTTCAGCTATGAAAGAAAAGATGCTCTCCGGGGAGGGTCGGTAAGATGTTTGATTTTATAGGCAAGAAACGATATTTCTTTTCGCTTTCAACATTGATAATCGTTTGCGGGATCGTGTTTGCTATTGTGCAGGGGGTTCCGTGGGGAATTGATTTCACCGGCGGCACGATAATGACGGTGGGGTTCGATCAGACTGTGGAAAAAGATGCGGTGGAAAATATACTTGCTGAGATCGGCCACCCGGAGGCTCAAATTCAGGGAGCGGAAACAGATGAAAACCCGAATGCTTTCATTATACGCTCCAAGGAACTGGGAAGGGCGGAAGAGGAAGCTCTGGATGAAGCTCTTAAAGAAATTGGCATGACAGGGGACTTGGAATTCGACTCGGTCTCAGATCCCATAGCGAAGGAAAAAGCGCGGGGAGCTGCCATTGCCGTGGTGGTCGCAACTATCGGTATCCTGCTCTATATTTCATGGGCTTTCCGCAAACTCCCAAAACCCTTCCGATACGGAACATGCGCTGTCATCGCTCTGGCGCATGATGTCCTGATAGCGCTGGCAGTTTTCTCTATCCTGGGCAACGCGTTGGATCTGGAAATCAACCTGATGTTTATTACTGGACTTCTGACAGTGATCGGTTACAGCGTGAACGATACCATCGTGGTATTTGACCGCATTCGGGAAAATCTGGGGAAAGCGGGCCGACAGGGTTTTGAGACTGTGGTCAACAACAGCCTGATAGAAACGCTAAGTCGCTCTTTGAATACCAGCCTGACCACGTTGCTGGTGCTGGTTGCTGTTTATCTCTTTGTGGGAGAAGCCATCGAAAGCTTCATGCTCGTGTTGATCGTTGGTGTCATCTCAGGAACTTACAGTTCAATTTTTATTGCCAGCCAGGCGCTGGTGGTTTGGGAAACAGGTTCAGTGAGAAGATTCTTCAAAAGAACAGCTTGATCTCAGCCATTGGTACTTCGTCTGCTAACCGAAAGGGGCGCAAAGTTTTGCGCCCCTTTTTTGTGTTTAAAGTTAGGGCACCCTGTAGGGGTTCAAAATTTTGAATCCCTACTTCTTGCCTGCCCTGAAGTAAAGGACACCACCATTTGTTTCGATACGGTTGTAGCTCAGTCCGCTGGCGGAACAGACAGCCTCCAAATCCGATTCCTTTAGTGAATGAAGGTGCCGTTTGGTGGCTATTTTCGCCCAATTAGTATCAAATTCCTCGCTGATTCCGATAGTCGGGCAACTACAGATAAGTTCTCCCTCTTTCTTCAGTACCCTTGCGGCCTCGCCAATAGCCATTTGATATCTCGGTATCATGTGGAGAGAAGTATCTATCAAAACGAAATCGAAGCATTCGGCTGGAAAAAGGAGTTCCTCAGCGTTCCCCTCAATAAGTTGGTATTTCCGAAAGCCTTTGTTCCTGGCTTTTTTCACCGCCTGTCTGAGCATTGAGTAAGATAAATCGAGTCCGGTATATTCATTGCTTTTATCGAAGTGAGGGATGGCTGCCCCGGTTCCGCAGGCAATATCAAAAACGCGCGCCTCGCTCACCGGCGCGATCGCTTCATGCATTATCTGATGGTGTCGTTTCGAATTTGCCTTATGAATACGTGGTCGCACCCAGTGATCCTGTATGAAGTCATAAACAACCATGAAGGAGCCAAACTTGCTCAGCCTCTTCATGTTTTCTTCTGAAATCTCTGGAGGCAATGCCCGTACAATGCCGTTTTTATCCGCTGGGGGGAGATTTCCCTGCTCCATTCCTGGCCTCCACAAACTTTGAATTGGCTATCTTCTAAAATGTTAGTTTGTGTACGCCCGAAAAACAAGGGGGGTGGGAAATTATCTTTTTTCTGTGGCCAACTCAACTATGATCGCTTTCTGGGCATGGAGTCGATTCTCTGCCTGATCGATGAGGACGGATTGCGGGCAATTGATAAGCCCTTCGGCGAACTCCTCGCCGTGATGCACTGGCATGGGATGCATTAGGATAGCATCGGGCCTGGCTTTGGCGAGAAGCTCCGGTGTTATCTGAAAGTGAGCGAAATCCTTGCGACGTTGCTCGCCTTCGGCTTCCTGGCCCATGCTGACCCAAACGTCAGAGTAGACCACGTCAGCCCCGTCAACGGCTTCCTCAGGGCTTTCAGTGGCTATAATTTCATGTGCGCTGATCTTATTGCCGATTTTCAGGATGCTTTCGGTGATTTCATATCCTTTGGGAGAAGCGATTCTGAATTCGATTCCAGTCAGGGCGCAGGCCAGAAACAGGCTGGCCGCTACGTTGTTCCCGTCGCCTATATAGGCTATCGTCAAATCTTCCAGCTTTCCTTTCTTTTCGTAAACGGTCAAAATATCGGCGGTGGCCTGGCAGGGGTGTTCCAGATCGGAAAGTCCGTTGATCACCGGTACGGTAGCATGCCGGGCCAGGGCTTCCACAGTGCTGTGAGCAAACGTGCGGGCCATGATCAGATCAACATATCGGCTCAATACCTGGGCTACATCAGAAATGGGCTCTCTCTTGCCCAGACCAATTTCATCTTTGGAGATGTAAATAGCATGGCCGCCAAGCTGGTACATGCCCACTTCAAAACTGACCCGGGTGCGCAATGAAGGCTTCTCGAATATCATGCCCATCGTTTGCCCGGCAAGCATTTGCCCGGAACCGTTTTTCTTCATCTCGAGCGCGCTATCCAGAATGCGCCGAAAATCCTCGGGGCCAAGATTGGCAATCGAAATAAAATCTCTGCTTTTCATTTTGCATCTAGTATAAGCTACTTCAGTGCTGTGCCGCAAGTAGCATTTATGTGTATCCTGCAAGCGTTATGCTATAATAACTCCAGCTTGCCAAATGGACTATCGAAAGGCCCTTGATTACATTTTAAGCTTTGCTGATTTCGAGCGCTGGCCCGGCGCGGGATACGCCGAACGCTGGGATTTGCGCCGGATGGAAGAACTGCTTGTGCGGCTGGGTTCACCCCACTTGAGCCGCAGGACGATCCATATTGCCGGGTCGAAAGGCAAGGGCAGCACCGCGGCGATGATTGCCTCAGCTCTCAGCGCCGCCGGTTTCCAAACCGGGCTTTACACTTCTCCTCATCTGCACACTATTCGGGAGCGAATAAGAGTAGATGACCGGATCATCACCGAGGAGGAATTTGCCGGTATCGTTGCGGAAATCAAGCCTCATGTTGAAGCAACGAATCAGGGTAAATACGGGGAACTCAGTACGTTTGAAATTCTGACTGCACTGGCTTTTTGCTATTTTGAGAAATCCGGGGCGAATTTTCAGGTGCTGGAAACGGGATTGGGTGGACGCCTCGATGCTACCAATGTAACTCTTCCCGAAGTCTGCGTGCTTACCTCGATAAGTCTGGACCACACCGCCGTTCTCGGCGGCACCATCTCCGAGATAGCGGGCGAAAAGGCGGGGATTATCAAATCAGGAGTTACGGTAATTAGCTCGCCTCAGGTGCCGGAAGCAGAGGAAGTGATCAGGGGAGTTTGTGTGAAGGAAGATGCCAGACTTGTCTTGGTTGGGAAGGATGTTACTTGGAAAGGCAGGGGATCAAGTCTGGGTGAGCAATCAGTCAAAGCGAACGGACTGAAAGGGGAATATGAATTGACCATTCCGTTGCTCGGTGAACATCAGCTTGAGAATGCTGCAACGGCAGTTGCCGCACTGGAGGCTGCCGGCATAGATGAAATACATATCATTTCCGGTCTGGCCAACACCAGTTGGGGAGGCAGGCTGGAGATTTTACAAGTGGAACCTTTGCTGATTGCCGATGGCGCTCACAATGGCGATTCGGCTCAGAGGCTGGTTGACTCACTCAAGCGATATTTCCATTTCGAGCGGGCCATTCTCATTATCGGGACCTCCGCGGACAAGAACTCCGGGGCAATGATTTCGGAGTTTGCGCCATTCTTTGACCGAGTGATTACCACCACTTCTGAGCATCCCCGTGCCACCGATTCCGGGAAGCTGGCAGCGGAATTTGCCCGGCATGGGGTAGAAGCCCAGGCAGTTCAAAACGTCAAACAGGCAATTTTGGAAGCGCTGGCTCAGGCAGGGAAGAGCGACCTTATTTGCGCTACCGGGTCTCTTTTCCTCGTCGCCGAGGTGATCGAGCATGTCAAGGGGATAGATGGGGAGCGGTATCCAAATATGGAGCCAGGAAAAGTATAATAATCAAGGGGACTCAAATGAAAGATGCAAAAGGCAGAAATCGCGTAGTCGTTACCGGTTTAGGAACCCTAAATGCGGTGGGGAACACCGTTGATGAATTCTGGCAGGGATTGATTGAGGGGAAATCGGGCATTGGGCTGACAACTCGATGTGATGCTTCCGATCTCTCATGTAAGGTTTCTGGTGAAGTGAAGGGTTTTGACCCGTTGGATTGGCTGGACCGCAAAGAAGCCCGGCATATGGCCCGTTTCTCCCAGCTTGCTGTGGCTGCTTCTAAAATGGCTATTCAAGACGCTGATCTAGATACCTCCAGAGAAAATCAGGAACGCCTTGGCGTTTACATGGGGAATGGCATCGGGAGCTTGCCTGATGTGGAGGCTGGATGTGAAGTGGTGACCACCAAAGGAGGAATGAGGCTCAATGCGTTCTTCATGCCCATTATCCTTACCAATCTGGCTGCCGGGCAGGTCAGCATTGCATTGAGGCTCAAAGGATACACTTCCACAGTCTCAACAGCATGTGCTGCCAGTACACAGGCCATCGGCGAGGCTTCAGAGGTAATTCGCCGCGGCAGTGCTGATGTGATGATAGCTGGTGGCACCGAAGCTGCAATCACACCCATCGGTATCGCCGGTTTTGCCGTGATGAAAGCGTTAACCAGTTATTATGAAGAACCCACCAAAGCCAGCCGCCCGTTCGACGCCAACCGCGATGGATTTGTTCCATCAGAAGGATCAGGTGTCATTGTTCTGGAGAGCATGGAACATGCCATTGGGCGTGGTGCCAGAATTCTGGCAGAGGTCACGGGATTTGGGGTTTCCTCCGATGCGCATCACCCCGTAGCTGTTGACGTTGAAGGCGCTACCCGCGCCATGCGCTGGGCTATTGAAGATGCGGGAATAGCTCCTGATAATGTCGATTACATCAACGCTCACGGAACTTCTACGCCGCTGAATGACAGGTCAGAGACTGCGGCTATAAAGAGTCTTTTTGGGGATTATGCTTACAAGGTGCCGATCAGTTCTACCAAGTCGATGACCGGGCATTTGCTGGGTGGTACCGGCGGAGTTGAGGCCATTGCCTGCGTGAAGACGATCAATGAGGGGATCATACATCCTACTATCAACCTCGAAACCCCCGATCCGGAATGCGATCTGGATTACGTGCCCAATGAAGCTCGCAGGAAAGACGTCAGGACAATTTTATCCAATGGATTTGGATTTGGGGGTCAGAACGCCTGCCTGGTGTTCAAGCGATTCGAGGAGTAAGGGTAAGCATTAATCGAAAGCAGTGCGGGCTTCTTCGGGAAGCATCTCTCCGAGGATTTTCTGCATTGCCATTGTGTGAGAGCATGTTCCCCATTTGGCAAAAAACTGGCAGGTGCAGGTCCATTCTCCATCGATAAGGCTGGTGAGGTGGGTTTTATGGGTTCCCTCAAAATCCACGGTCAGACTTCGGAAGTTGATCCTGTTTTTCTCGCCGGCATAACGATTGGCCTTTTCGATCCTGTTGATCAGATCAGAACGCATTTTGATTCCCTGAAAACTCTAACCCTTATTTTACCACAATATTGACCAGTTTGCCTGGTACATACACGATTTTTATAATTTCGCGATTGTCCAAGTGAGACTTGATCTTTTCCTGGCTCAGTGCCAGCTCCTTAGCTTCATCTTCCGGGATGGAAGCGGGCGCAGTCAGTTTATCTCGAACTTTCCCGTTCACCTGTACCACCAGGGTGATCTCATCTGCTGCAGCAAGTTCCTCCTGCCATGTTGGGAACGATTGATTGTGGATGCTGTAGGTTCGGCCAGTCCTTTCCCATAATTCTTCAGTCAGGTGGGGCGCTGTCGGAGCCAGCATCAAAAGCAAATCTTCAATGGCTTCTTGCCAGGTAGTGTTGTTTTCTACTGCACTTGACTCTTTGACTTTGCTTAAGTAATTGGTAAATTCCATCAACGCGGCCAGCATGGTATTGAACTGCAGTGCATCCAGGTCGTTGTGTACTTTCTTAATGGTCTTGTGCGTTTGATGGGCCAGTTCTTTCTCCGTTTCTAGGGTCATGGGATCGGTGCCGGTCTTTTCTTCCAGTACCAGATTCCAAATACGGTTCATCCAGCGTGAAAGCCCCACCAGCCCGTTGTCGTTCCATTCGCCGCCCTGCTCCCACGGCCCGATGAACATTAAATAGGCACGCACTGCATCGGCGCCGTATTCGGCCACCAGATCATCCGGGTTGACCACATTTCCTCTTGATTTGCTCATCTTTTGCTGATTCAGGATGATGGTTCCCTGGTTGAACAGCTTGAGAAAAGGCTCCCCGAAATCGATCAATCCCATATCCCGCAATGCCTTGATGAAAAACCGGGCGTAGAACAGATGCATGACGGCATGCTCCACGCCTCCGGTGTAAAGATCAACAGGCATCCAGTATTTGATCTTTTCCGGGTCGAAAGCGCCATCGGTATATTCAGGGCTGGTGTAGCGCAGGAAGTACCAGTTGGAGCACATGAACGTGTCCAAAGTATCGGTTTCCCGTTTGGCCGGTTCGCCGCATTGCGGGCAGGTAGTGTTCACGAATGGCTCATGATATTTAAGGGGTGATTCACCGGTAGGCTTGAATTCGGCATCTTCAGGGAGAATCACAGGCAGATCCTTTTCGTCTATCGGCACGATGCCGCATTTGTTGCAATAAACTATGGGAATGGGTACGCCCCAGTACCTCTGGCGGGAAATGAGCCAGTCGCGCAATCGATAGTTGATGGATCCCTTGCCAAAGCCTTCTTTCTCCATCCACTCGGTGATGGCCTTTTTCCCCTTTTCGCTGTGCATGCCGTCAAACTGAGACGAATTTATCATTGTGCCGTGTTCTTCGTAGGCTTGAGTGAATTTCTCCCCATTGTATCCATCGGGCGAAATGACAACCCGGATATCCATTCCGAACTTGGTGGCCATCTCGAAATCGCGCTGATCATGAGCTGGCACAGCCATTACCGCTCCGGTTCCGTAGCTGAACAGCACATAGTCGGTGATCCAGATGGGAACCTTTTCGCCGTTCAGTTTGTTGGTAGCATAGGCCCCGATAAAAACGCCGGTTTTCTCGCGTTCGGTGGAGAGCCTGTCGATCTCTGATTGCTTTTGGCACCAGTTGACATATCCTTCAACTTGCTCCTTGAATTCAGGAGTAGTTAACTTTTGTACCAGCGGATGTTCGGGAGCCAGTACCATAAAAGTGACTCCGAAAGTGGTATCAGGGCGAGTGGTGAATACCCGAATCTCTTTTTCATCGAGTCCGTATTCTGAAATGTCAAAGGATATTTCAGCGCCTTCGCTTCGGCCGACCCAGTTACGCTGCATGATCTTGACCCGTTCCGGCCAGTCGAGTCCTTCATGTTGCATCAGCTCATCGGCATACCTGGTGATACGGAAGAACCACTGTTCCATATCCTTGCGGATAACGGCTGTATCACAGCGCTCACACAGGCCCTCATGTACCTGCTCATTGGCCAGCACCGTTTGACAATTAGGGCACCAGTTGGCCGGGGCGTTTGCCCGGTAGGCCAAGTTGGATTGGTAGAATTTCAGGAACAGCCATTGAGTCCAGCGGTAATAGTCCGGAAGACAGGTGATCACTTCTCGATCCCAATCGTAAATAGCGCCGATAGTGCGAAGCTGACGACGCATGTTTTGAACATTGTCCATCGTCCATTTGTAAGGATGAATATTCTGCTTGATGGCAGCGTTCTCAGCCGGAAGTCCGAAGGCGTCGAAGCCTATCGGGTGGAGCACGTTGTAGCCCTTCATTCGTGTGAACCGGGCGTGCACATCGGCGGGAGACATGGCGAACCAGTGCCCGACATGAAGGTTTCCAGAAGTGTAGGGGAACATTGTCAGTTCGTAACGCTTGGGGCGGTCGCTATTCTCGCTGACCGCATAAAGACGGTCATTTTCCCATTTCTGCTGCCATTTTTTCTCAATTTCAGCAGGATTGAATTTTTCGCTCATTGCTCTTTCATTATAGCGTAGGAAGGGGGGATTTAGGAAGTCCTGAATGGGGCAGAGTGCAATCAGGTTCGCATAAAACAGGGCACAGCATTTGCCGTGCCCTGTTTTATGCTTCAGTTTTGATTTCTGTTAAGCTTATTCTACGGTATTCTCTATTTCGTCAATTAACGTTTCCCGGCTTTTTTGCGTTTTTTCTTGCCTTTCTCTTCTTTCTGGTCGTCAGCCCCGCTACGGAGGTTTGCCTTAGCTTTATTGGCTTTATCTCTGAGTGCCTGAAGTCGTAGTTGTAAATCACTGCTGGCTCGCTGTTCTTCCACTTGTTCGTTGGGGGCATGTTCAGTATCTTCAATCTCTACCTTTTCTTCTTGCGGTTCGGTGTCGGCCGCTGAGTCTTCGGCCTGCTCTATGGTTTCCTGCTCCGGGTTCTCGATTACTGCCTCGATCTCATCTTCAATCTCTACTGTTTCTTCTTGCGGTTCGGTATTGGCCGCTGAGTCTTCGGC
>Ga0180432_10000948_pt1 | contig 46603 bp, 72 predicted proteins | sample SS_ome_10_FD_132414 | JGI IMG/M metagenome (GOLD analysis project Ga0180432, IMG submission 132414) | Hypersaline lake sediment archaeal communities from the Salton Sea, California, USA - SS_1_MS_2 metaG | ecosystem: Environmental > Aquatic > Non-marine Saline and Alkaline > Hypersaline >...
AAGATACCGGACACAGGTAGTGAAGAAGGAGATCTAGACGCGGACGAAAGGGCTAGGGGTCAAGCATGTATTAACATGGAGCGGTTTTTAAACTACGCAAAAATGGGCAACGACGGTCCATGCGAGTGTGATTCAGTTGGCGAGGGAAGGTGCCCCAGGCACGGATGGGAGATGTTTGCCGAGAGTTTGCGGTTGGCAAAGAAAGACAATGGCGAGTGATGCCAGCGTTATTTGATTACGAGATGGCCCTCGCTGCCGTGGACCCGTGGAAATTGCGTGAGGATGGGTCAAACAACTGGAGTGTCCACTACTTTGACCGCATGGGGCGATGGACGGCCAGTGCAACAGGCATGAGCAAGGCCGACGCAAAAAAGAAGGCAGCAAAAAAGCGGCGTAAGGCACGCCAGAAGATTGCCCAAAAACATTCAACCAGGTTAAGCAACGGCTGAGAGGCTTGAAGGCGAATGAAGAAGAAATACTGGAAAAAGGTAACGCCGGACTGCACCAGGGGCTGGGGACTGAAGAAGCAGGGCCGGTTGTTCAGGAACAAGGACCGAGTCCGGCTAGAGGTTACCAAGCGACAGATCGGGCCTGGCATGACCTTTGGTGCAATCACAGAGCGATTCGAGTTGCGTGTACACGACAACGTAACGGGGGTTGAATGCGTGATAGAGGATGACTTCCGAAGCGAGATCGAAGCCGTCACCGAGGCCGCCCAGTTGTTCAGGCTGGAGAAGTGGTAAGGAATAGAGAAGAAGATGAAAGAAAACAGAGAGTTCAAGATGAGTTGTTACTTGTGCAAGCGGCACGAGCCTAGCATGGGGGCCGACGGTGTTCATTGTCGGGCCAAGGGTTTCGAAATTGACCATGAGCGTGCCGTGAGTATTAGGTGTGAGATGTTCGAGCGCATGGCGGCGTCGGAGTGGCGCTATTGGTGGGTATGGAACAAGGATAAGTACTCCAAGGGGATATACGCGAGCAAGGATGGAACGCCTGATAAGCAAGCCTCTCCATACCAGTTAGAGATAGAGCAGCCCTCATGCCCGGAGAAGCCGGTAGAGCCAGACTGGCCGAATGGTTGGTACTGGGTGAAGGATGAAAACGGGCGAGAGTTGTTCCGTAGAAAAAGCGGCTATCATGCCTACGATAAGTACAACGGAAGGCGCGAAGAATGGGATTGCTATGAGGTGGTAGCCAGCTTTAATGGAGTCAAGTTCGTCAATGAGGAGGATGACAGATGATATACAAGAAAAGACCGTTAAAGGTAGATGCAGAGCGTTGGTACAAGGTTGAGTACGACAGGCAGGCGGGGCAGAATACGCAGCCGATCTATCACCTAGACGTTGGGCACTTTCGGGATCCGGAGGTTGACGGCCAGGAGATGTGCGATCTGTGTAACAATGAAATGTACAAACACGGATGGATAGATAAGTACGACGGTAGTGGGCATGTGGTTTGTCCGGAGGACTGGGTTGTGACCGAGATAGATGGATCCAAGGTTCCGTACAAGCTTCACGATTTCGAAAAGTCCCATGAGCCCAACCTCGCATATGCTGTTTCGGCGCTCAGGGACAATTTCGAGAGAGACGCCGTTGTCTTGATAGAGAGAGTTGGCTCAGGAATGAGGTTCACCCCGATGGAGGGCGACGAAGAGATCATCGGGTAAAGGAGGCGTGATGCCTGGTACAGATATTGGTTTCTGGTTGTTCCTGGTCAGCCTGATCCCTAGCTTTCTAATGCTTGTGGTTGTTGGGGTGATCACGTGGATACAAATCAAGTACAAGAATAGGCTATGGGGGGTGAACTGGGTCATTGCTTTCGGGGTCATGCTGATTGTGTTTTGGGCAACCTTTGGGTCTTACGGGCCGGGGATCGCGCCGGATCTCCCGCCACCGTCTGAGGAGGGGGTCAATGTGAGGATGGAGAGTGTTCCGCCAGAGGATGTAGGAGGCGCGGCGGCCAAGGCAGAGAGCAAGGTTCCCCCGGTGCTTAAGCAGGTGCGGGAAACCGCTCAGGGCGGGGCCGGGCCAGAGAAGATTGACGAAGACGAGAAGTTCAAGCGGACTCTTGAGAATGCACTCAGGATCCAAGACAATAAAAAGCGGAGAAAAGCCAAGAAATAGCCCCCCCTTTCTTTCTTTCCGCAAAAGCACTTCCCCCTGTTGACAAACCACTAACGAGGCTGTAAATTAGCAATGAGAGCACAGCCCGAAGTTGACCGCTGAAAGGGGTTTCAGATGAATAGTGAATTTAAAGACAGGGTAGCTTCTGATGTGGAGGCCATCGACAGTAACAACAGTAACAAGGGGATTATGTATTCACTAAACGATATGACTTACCAGTCTCCTCTTAGCGATCGATACTCTGTTAAATTCTTCAACAAGATATGGGGCAAGAAGTTGATTCTCTCGGCGACCGAGGTTGCCAGGTTGGACGCCAGTGATTCAGACAAGATCTCTATTCTTCTTTCTAAGGTTAAAGACGAGGCGGCGATCCTGTGGGCCATTGAGTGTGTGAAGAACTCGGTCTGTCATGTCAATATGGCAAGGGCTGAGTTTGGGGTAGAGGTAGATAGCCGCTTTGACAGGGCGCTGTGGGCATTGTCTTCGACGGTAGCGTGCGGGAGCGACCACCCCGGCCTGAGCCGGATACGTGAAGACTGTGCGCGATTCAAGGCCGAGGAGGGGGACTATGAGTCAAGTTGTATAGCGGGGGCAGTGAACGATCTGTTCATCGCTGTCAGGAGACTCCGCGAGGATGTTGAGGTCGAGGGTGACGGCGCGGATGATACCATAGTCGAGATGGCAGAGAACGCTGCTGCGCTGGCGATGTTCAGTGACGAGGAAGAGAGGTGGCAATTGAACCTTCTCGTCAAGATGGCAGGAGGCCAGGTATGATCGACTGCCCAGGGGCAAGGGCGGAGACGACAGAAGAGAATGAAGGCAATGTTGCCGGTTAACAGCTGAAAGGAAACGAAGATGGAAAGCAATCAAGGAATCAATCAAGTTGAGAAAACCACAACCATTCAGCAGACGAGCAAGAGTATCAAGCTGATGTCTCTGGCTGGCACTCTAATGTTCTGGGGAGGGCTCGCGTTCACGATATGGGGAGGGGACGTGATGAAGGTTGTGGGATTTCTTTCGGTGGTGTCTGGGGTGATCATGGTAATCGGAGCCAAGATCTCCAAGTGGTGGTATCACAGCTAGAGGTGGGTGGCTTTCTCGCGAACTCAAGTTCGCAAAATAAGGAGACGAAGAGTCAATGTTAAAGGGTACATCTGGTCGAGAAGTCGTGTTTCATATCCAGGATGGCAAGCAGCACTTAATCTCTCCTCCTCCAGGTTGGGAGCGCGGAGAGGTGAGGAGCGATGGTGCTGCTTGGGTTAACAGGAAGAAGTCGATGAGTGTCATTGCGAGCATCTCTGTTGAATCAGATGGCAAGCACTGGCTTCATGTGTCTTGTGCACATTTTAGAAGGATGCCGACCTATGAAGAGATGGCGATGGTGAAGAATGTTTTTGTCGGCAGAGACAAGTACGCGATCAGCGTGATGCCTCCAACCGAAAAGCATGTGAATATTCATAGGTACTGCCTTCACTGGTGGTCCTGCATGGATGGGCATCCGCTTCCGGAGTTTTCCTCTGGCGGAACCATCTGAACTCGCCTCTAGTTTCGCGAACTCAAGTTCGCAATATTCATGTTGACAAAAGAATAACACGGTTGTAATTTTCGGGCACAGTGTCTCGGGCGATTGATGTCCGATTGAAGGGGTGCGTCGATGACCAGTGAAGAATTGTTGATGTTGAAGGAAAGTCCGGGTTTTGCTTACATAGCTGCTCCGTATTCGCATGAATCACAGGCGATCACTTTAGGGCGCGTGAGGATCGTCAATGCCGTGTGTGCTGCATTGATGAAAGAGGGCGTTCATCTGTTCTCTCCCATTAGTCACTGTCATCCAATTATGAAGGCGGGCAATCTGCCTGGGGACTTCGGTTTCTGGGGTGGTTACAACAGGAAGATGCTCAGTCATTCGGAGCATTTTGTTGTCTTGGAGCTAAAGGGTTGGAAGGAATCGGATGGTGTTAACGGCGAATCCAAGACGGCCAAGGGGCTCCATGTTCCACGCATAGGAATAAGCTGGGAAGAGATTTGCGACAGGTGGCTGGATCAGGCGCTCGGCATTTAGGGCTCGGTTGAAAGATGTTGTTGTTTACCTGGGCAGGGTGCCCGGTGTTGAGGAGGAAAGAATGTTCGAGAATGTAGAAATCGGAGACAAGATCGTAGCGTATCGCGGCAATTACACGGATAAGATCCTTGTTACCGTGACCGACATAACCAACAAGTACATTAATACTCGCTGTGATCGCGGTGATAGAAGTGAGCGGGACGCTCGCTGGCATAAGTCTGATGGAGTTAGGACAAGATCAAGCAATGTAAAAGATGCCAACAAAGAGAGGATCACAGACGATGAAGAAGTTGTTGCCGAAGTTGAGAGGGTGTGGGCAGACGAGAATGAGCGACAGAGTCTTTTGAGAGAGAACAGAACAACTGCTGCAATCATACGGTCACTTTGTATTGACTTGGATTTGCCTGGCAATAGGGTTGCTGGCTGTATGCTCGGCAATGTCATAATTGCCTTAAAAGACCTTGGGAGGGTGGCAGGCGGAGATGAGCCTGCAAAAAGAAGCAATGGGCGTTATCCGCATCCGAAGTGTCCCTCTTGTGGCAAGCCCATGAATAAAACCATGACCAAGGGGAAGGCTGTAAAGCCGACCGATCCGTGGGCGTTTTGCCGAAACAAAGGATGCAAGCTGCATGGTAAGGATCAGATACTAAGAGGGAAGCTCAGGAAGCTCAAAAAGAAGAGCAAATCTTCCTAGTCACGGATTGGAGATGACAGATGAGAGTACCAAAGAGGTTCATACCTGGTTTCCCTAGTTGTCGGTTCAAGTGGTTAGAGAACAAGCTCCGGGATCTGCACTTGAAGCTGTTCCGGGGGTATTACGATGTTTTCATCCCTCCTTCGATGACAAACGGAGGCAAGGGGGTTTATATCTGGAATGGCGGCCCTGAGATGACTTCCGATGAGATAGTCAGTGCTCAGCCTTTCACAGGCATGGGAGTGGATTGTCCATGGGAGTTCGTGTCTAGCGATGGCACCGAGGAGACCTCGGACGATCTGTGTGTCCAGATAAGCAAGAAATGGCAGGCGTATTTCCTAGCGATTGGACAGCCAGGGGAAGAAGAGCGGTTGGCCGAGATAAGAGAGATGTCGGATCGGGCGCTCAAGCTCGTGAGGGATCGAGACTGATGGCCTACCGATCTGTTAGGAAGAAAAGGTTACAATCCATCCTCGGAAACGGCGGAAGCGATCTAGACAGCAGGGATGCGTCTATAAAGTCGATAAGAAAAGCGTTGCGTAAAGGTCTTATAAAAAGGCCGAGCAGGTGTTCGTACTGCAAGCGTATCCCAGGTGTCGACGCTAAGGGAAATCCCAAGATAGAGGCTGTGCATCTGAAGGGGTATGCTCCAGAGCACCGTTTTGATTTTGAATGGTTGTGTGTAAGTTGCAGGTCCAGGGCCGTGTGGGCAAAGAAGAGGAAAGTTCAAAATGGATAGAGACATAAAGAGGTTCCTGGTTGCGTTGGCAGAATTCCTAGACGTCCACGACGCGGAGTTCAAGAGCGAGAGCGGAGGCATAAAGGTGTCGATTGGAAGCAATAACTTTGATACCGATCTCACCTTGTCGGCTGATGCTGCTCGGTATCTAGTCGAGACGTATGGATCTTGATTTTGTTGTCCTTTTGATCCTGGTGGCAGGGTTCGCTTTGCTGATCGTCAAAGGGGTAGCATCGGAGCGCAGGTTTCGTAGAGGACATCGAGGGTATCGCTGGGGTAGTCATAAGAAGCCTCCGAAGTGGGCGACCTTGAAACGGAGCGGGCGCAAGAAATGGAAGAAGGTGCTTAGGATGAAGGGTGGAAGATGATCAAATTTGACATTGCGGTCAGGTGCGATATTTGCCCTGAGGACAGATACCGGGCTTTGACAGTGCGGCTTCCGCCATGTGGGATCGATGAGGAGCCGATAAGGGATCTTCTTTTTTGGGCTAGCAAGGACGCTTGGTTTGGGCTGTGTTGTGATTGCGAGTCGTTGCCTACATGTGATTATGCTCGCGCTAACTCTACAATGCGCGACTATGACGGCGAGCAATTGCTTCCTGAAACGGTGAAGATTATCAGAGATCTTGGCAATGCGTTCAACAGTCGAATGCAGCGTTTGGTGGGCTACTATTCCGATGATACCGAGGTGGCTTCGTTGCATATTCTCAGGGACAGGGCCATCGACAGGGGCGACATTGAGGCTGCCATTGAGTGCAGTCGGAGGATGGGCTTTTTGGAAGGGCTAAGGTCTCAGGTTAAGAGTGTGAAATGCGGAAGATAAAGCGAAAGAAAAAGAAACCCGTGGAAGAATTGCACAGTGGCAGGCTCAACAGGTGTCTGGACTGTGATGCCATGTGGAACAGTGGGAACAAATACTACAAGGGGTTTCCTGTAAAGAACGAGACTTCTCCTACTGCTACAGATGAGGGGTTCATTCGGTCTTCCGGGCCTTTCGTTTCTTCTGATACAGAGTGCGTTCATTGCGGCTCTGAAAATGTGGTAGAGAACGGGAAGGAGAGGGAGAATGAAGGACGGAATGACAGATGCAGTGTCACAGGATTTTAGCGCTAAGTTCGACGCCTTGATAATCAGGGCGGCGACGATTCGAAGTAAGAGCACATACCCTTTGCCGAAGAGGGCATCGGAGGCGGTCAGGAGGATCGAGGCGGGCATGGAGAGCAGGGATCCGCTGTCCGTGTTTACAATGATCAGCGACCTTAGCTATTTCATCGGGTACATGGAGGCTCTTACAGATCCCAAGGGTGGCAAGTGATGTGCAACTGCTTCAAGTGTAGGCATCACAGGATACGCGGTGATGGTGCATTGATATGCAAAAAGGATGGCGAGTATCTCGATCCGGAGACCCAAGGCAAGTGTATCGAGGAGTGCAAGTGCATTGGGTTCGAGGAGGATCTGGAATACTCGAACTGCCTTGAGTGTGACCTTTTGTTCGAAATACAGGGACGCAAGGGAATGTACTTGTGCGAAGGCAATACGCGTCGATTCGGAAACGGGTTGGTGGATGTCTCGGAGCCTGGGGTAAGGGCGCTCATGCGTGAAAGGGGGTGTGGCTGTTTTTCCCAAAAAGAGAAGGCTTCCCAGTCTTCACGGGAAGAAGCAAAGGAGCCAAGATGAGCGATGGGGACCCGAATGTTTGAGGACACAAAAGTCGGAGATACACTGGTCGTGAGGACGAGTGGGTTCAAGGAACACGCTTACGAGACGGTCAAGGTGACGAGGATTACCAAGGCATCTGTTTTTACAGTGCTGAAGGATGGAGCGGCTGAGGTTCGGTGGTTCAGGAGTAACGGACGCCAGTATGGGGGCACTCATGACCGGTGGCATCCTCGCATGTTGTCGGACAATCCGAGGGATCTCACGAGGGCGCGGCGGTACAGGAAGATGGATAGGCTATCTAGGCTGTGCAACTACATCTCTAGTCGTGCTGGCGGGTTGACAGATGAGGACTTAGATGCGGTTTTGCGTCAGCTGAGTGCTATACGTGATCAGTTTTTCATGGACAAGAAGTAGCATATGGAAAAGGAGGCGGTAATGGACCAGAAATTTATAAGTTTCATGCTTGAAAGACTAGGCGGGGAAGCGGCTGCACGGGAGGAGTACGAGAAGGCTCGTCCGGTGGAGATTGCCTTTGAGCTACCCGGCGAAGTGGTCACGATGATCGACAAGCAAGCTAGCGAGAAGGGTGTAGCCAAAAGCGAGGTCGTGGAGACGGCTGTGAGGGCATACGATGCGAGCGACAGAGCGCCTAAGAAGAAAAGACTGAATCTTGCTCCGGTTGAGAAGGTTATAAACGACGAGTGCGTTCTCAGGGTTTTGACTATCCAGACGGAGGGCGGCGGATCTGTTTTCATGACAGCTGTTCAGGTGGCTGATTGCATTGACCACCTCGACAGGAACACCGCGAGGTCAACGCTGGATAGGCTGGTGCACTTCGGTAAAGTCATGCTTGACAAGAGGGGTCGCACGAACGAGTACAAGATCAATCCTGAATACGTGAGGACGATTGATGTTCTGAGGGACGTTGTTGCCGGTGTCCTTAATGGAGAAGGTGAGTCCTGATGGCCGACGACATACTCTCCGTCAAGGAGTACCCAGGCAGCATTTATATGCGGCGCGGGAAAGAGGGTCTTGATGGGTGGGGGGTTACTCGTGAGACAGGTAGCGATATAGAGTACATCCGAGGGGACATCGTGCGGGCCAGCGCGGCGCGTGCTGCGTTTATGTGGCACCACTTGACCGAGCGGGCAGGGTTGGCGCTTGCGGAGCTGAAAGGCGACTGTGAGGCCAATTGCAGAAACCCAGGGAAGTGCGACGAAGTGGAGCATTGCTACATTCGAAGCGCGATGGATATTCTTAAGAAGATGACAGGAGAGGGGTAGCAGATGGTGAGCGAAAAAGGTCTCTCAGAAGAAGAAAAGGCCGACCTGGACAAAGCCATTAGGGCGATGCTCAAGAAGGCTCGTGATCGTGGCGATATTACGACGGAGCACTTCGTTAGTGTACCTCGCTCTAAGATCGTGGAGAGGCTCGACTCGTTTTGTGCGCATCATTGTCATGGCCGAGACGAGGGGTGCGATCCAGAGCGATGCCCGGTGGTTCAGGTTGTAGAGATGATAAAGTGGGACAAGGAATAGGAATGAAAATCAGCTCTGAATTAAGGTCTCATCTTGAGATAGGGGTTCTCTTTCTGGCTCTGGTCTTGTTGATTGTTTGGCTCTCGACGAGGGGAGCTATCTGGGACACTTGCGAGTCGGAGTGCGCCCCGTACACGGTGGCGTTGTGCAGTCGAAAACTTGCTGTGTGTAAAACTGTTGACGGTTACTCCGTCAGGGAGAAAAAAGGTAAATTCTAAGATGAAACAGACATTTTTAGATTACACGTGTACACGAGAAACAGAGAAGGCGATCCTTGTCGAAGACGGTGGCGGGGAAGAGACATGGATCCCCAAATCACAGATCGACGACGATAGCGAGGTCTACAAAATGGGCACGGAGGGCGACCTGGTTATCTCGGAGTTTTTCGCTGGCAAGCTAGGGTGGTTGTAGGGCTGCCAGAAAGAGGATTTAGATGAATGTTGAAGATGGGTCTTATGCTGATGTTGCGTCCGTTGAAGACTGTATGGTGACCACCACTGGGAAAGATGAGTACCTCACTGGGTATGAGGACGGGTTGGCCAAGGGCAAGCGGGACGCTAAGTTTAACAGTCAAGCTCTTCATATTGTGTACCTTACTTGCATTGCGTTCCTCTTTATCCTTTACATTGGATCGAGGTCTTTCAGGGCAATTGGTGAGCACGATGAACAGGTAATAGAGAACAAGTGCCGAGACATGTGTGAGCCATTTCGCATGGAGTCATGCGGCCCCAAGGCTAGGACTGCAACGTGCAGGACTGTCGAGGGCTTTGTAGTGAGGAGTAAGGAATAAAATGAGTGAGTATACCTCCGAGCGGACAGTTTGGATAATCGTGGTGGCTCTTTTGCTTTTAGCGGCTACCTTGATTGAGTCTGGACAACGTGACGTTGCCCAAGAGGACGAAGGGCATGTTGCGCAGTGCGAGTGTGAGGAGTGCGAGCCGTGCGGAGCGTACTACGCTGAGCCATGCCCGACATTGGATGAACTTGAAGAAATGATTAATCTACTTAGGAGCCAGGAATGAAAGACCGTAACGTGCTTTTTTGGCAGAGTGTCTTTATCGTCGTCTGTGCCGTTTTCATAGCCTTGCTCCTCCTTGATGGCGCCAGCTTCTCGGAGACACCAGAGGCACAGGAAGTCCTCGAAATACCTCTGCAAGAATGCCCATGCAGCTGCGAGGAAGTCATCAATTGCCTCGAAGACTGCAATGAGAAGCTAGAGGGAATCAACGAACTTCTTAAACGCAGGTCAGGGGGCATGTGATGCGTGATCGACTAGTTGTTTGGTTTGCGGCAGTGATGTCAGTGGTGTCTGTAATCGGGTTAATCGTTCTGTTCTTGACATCACTTTATAACAACAGATTCACCCACGATGAGGCCAAGTCATGTCACTGTTACACCTATGAGGAGGCTGTCGGGATTTTTGATGGAACGATGGAGAGGCGCAATGATGCCTGCTATGGTACTAACAAATGTCCGTCCTTAACAGAGCTTGTGAATACAAAGGGCATGGAGAACTGGTGAAGCATGAAGTCGAAGATTGTAGTAATGGTTCTAAGTATAATCGCTGCGGTGACGCTGCTGGCATTGGCGGTAACCAATATTTCCGGATGTGGAAAAAAGAAAGAGGAGTGCCCTCCTTGCCCGACGCTTGATGAGGTGAGAGAGATACTGGCCGGGACAAGACCTGCCCTTCCAAAGGGGTGTGGCCCCGAGTCGCCGAAGTGCCCTTCTATCGATGAGATGCTTTCAGAGGAAATGTCGCGCAGCTTCCGGATAATAGAGGACTATCGGCTAGGAGGGGCGAGGTGATACTCGAAGGGACCGTCAAGAAGAGCAAAGAGTACTGGTTAGTAGAAGTGCCTGCGATCGATCTTATGACCCAGGGCAAGACTCGGGGCGAGGCGTTGGACATGATAATCGACGCGGTTGAGACCCTGGTAGATAAACCTGGTTTCAAGGTCGGGATACACGACAGGCGCAAGAACGTGATAGGTGTCTGGTCGGACGATGCTCAGGCTTTTATGGATCTGATGCTTGAGAGGGGTAAGAAGAGGGAGTAGGCTTTGCGAACTTGAGTTCGCGAGAGCACGGGGGCTGATATGATAGAGTGGCCGAGGGTAGAATTTTTTACAGTTAGACCTGTAATAGAATGCGGAGAAGAGAAGCGCAGACAGGCCATGGAGGTCCGGTGCAAAAAATGCCCCCACACCGACGAATGCAAGGGATTCCAGTACGGTGACAAACTGGGACCTGCGGAAACTGCTGAGTTTTTGCGTATATACAGAGAAGAGTTGACAAACAAAAGATAGCAATGTAAGGGATCTGAGTGAGATGGCGAGCGACGATGCTCGTCAGAGGCGAAAAGAGGCAAGTTGATGGCTGGTTGTAATGGTTGCGAGCACGGGAAAGAAACGTTCAAGGTCGATGTCGTAGGCACGGTCGTTTATTGCAAGAAAAAGGGCAGGTCCGTGATTCCTGAGTTGTTTAACAATTGCCCTTCTCGTTCTACCATGGAGGGCAAGAAAGTCGCCAGGAGGGTGTTTCCAGACGAGAATGTGCCGTGCGATAATCCGTTTGATGAAGTGAAGCGTCTTGAGGGTCTTCTCAGGAATGCGAAGCGTGAGAATACCAAATTGCTGGACATGATAGGCAAGATGCGGGGCGCGAGCGCCGTAGTGATCAAAGCGGCTGATAAGGTATTGGGGGCGGGGTGAGCGAGCACAACAAGAGCGGGGAAAAATGGGGAAGGACAGCTACGAAGGCGGCGGCTGTAAAGACGATCTTCGAGGCGGTCAGAACCGGGCGCATTATTCGTCCGGATACCTGTTCACAGTGCGGTGAAAAGCCGGGACTGGACGCGGTAGGTAATTCAAAGATTCAGGCAATACACACCAAGGGTTATGAGTTCGAGCACAGGATGGACGTGGTCTGGATGTGCGTGAGCTGTAGGAATAAATTTGCGTGGATAGCCAGGAGAGAGCGAGAGAACGAAAAGTGCGACATCTGCGGGGAGCCGACAAAAAGGGGAGAAGGCGAGCCCCGGCTGACACAGGTGAACGGAGAGGAACACGACAGTTATCACTCCATCTGTTTCGATTGCTATTTGCCTGGCGGATATGGCTGAGGAGAAAAGGGATGTCGGATTACTTTAAGCAGGCGAACGTTGCGTTTTTGATTTTGGCGGCGTTGTCCCTGGAGAAATCACTGGAAATCACGTGGTTCATGACACTGTTTCCGTATTTGCTGATAGTGATATGGTGGTTGCTTGATTATCTGGTCCGGCCATGGTTCGGGCTGTCCAGCGAGGACACCTCTGATGACAGCATGGTCAGGGGGCTAGTGGACGGGACGTTCAATAATGCGAGGGCAGCCAAGTCTGTGTTACGGTACTATTGTGACAGCGTTTGTTCCCAGGATTACGGAGACTCGAAGCATTGTGAACGGTGTGAGCACATGAGGGCGCGTGAGTTTTTTGAGGCGGTGGATAGCATAGGTGCAAAGATCCGGTCGCGCAAGAGGCTCGAAGGAGAGGGCCGGAATGCCTGAAATCGGAGGATCGGTTGCTGAGGTAATCGTGGAGCAGGCTGCGACCATCAAACACCAGGCTGCGGTTATCGAACATCTCAGGAGTGTCATTCTGGATCTGTGTCCGAGGGTTACGGTGAAGGATGTAGCCGATCTTGTGGCTATAGAGGCGGATCTAAAGAGGGCGGCTGCCAAGCGCAAGGAAATACGAGAGAAGCACAACATAGGGGGGTCTGATGGCTAACTGTCACGAGTGCGAGCACAACGAGGAATTCAATACGAAGTTTGTGTGGTGCGATGCCAAGAAGTGGCACGTCGAGCCTCATAACGAGCAGGACTGCAAAGAGTTCAAGAGCACCCTTGGGCGCAAGTTGTCTCCCAGTGAGGCAATCATGGGTTTTGCGCAGTGGCTCTCTACCCGGAACTATGAAGTTTCGATGTCGTGCCAGTGTGATCGCCGTACGGTCAAGGAGTTGATCGATGCTTATTGCGAATCGAACAATCTGGAGGATCCGAAGAGCGGGTGGTGGTCCATCTCCAAAGATCCGGGCAGCGATTACATGTCGGAAAGAGAGATAAGAAAATCGAACGAGCTGGGGATACTGGCTCCATTCAAGAGGGTGAAAAATGGAATGGGTAAAAGATAAGTTTAAGAATTTCTCTAGCTTGTCCATATGGATGAAGATCCTGACGGTCCTGGCGGCTATCCTGTTCCCTGTCCTGTTCGTGCTCTGGGTAGTGGGCAAAGTTGCTGGCTACAAAAGAGGATCCATTGCTGACAGAGAGGGTGGGTCGGACGAGGCTCACGAGAGCGTCGTTGACGTTGCTCTTGACGAGTTGGTTATTGTGGATCTTGGTATAGAGAAAGGCCAGAAAGAGGCAAAGATAAAGAGGCTGATCGCTGAAGAGAAGGTAATGGAGGAAGACAATGGCCGGAAGGAATTCCATGACAAAGTTGATGCTGCTGCTGACGCTGGTGGCGTCGATACTATTTTACTCTGGAGAGATGATCGCAGAGGAAAAGACTAGCGTCGAGTTCGATGCGTTCAGGCTATTGGACTCGGCACCCAAAGCCAGGCGAGAGCTTCCAAGGGGGAAGAAGATAGTAAGAGACGGTGTGGAGTACCAGGCTTTCACGGCGCGAGAGCTTGCCGAGATCGTCAAATTGGAAGACGACTATGTGTGGCTCCACAAGCGGTTCTTCCCGCTAGTTCACGCGCACGCGCAGGGGCACTTGGAACTCAAGGCGCTGGATAACAGGAAGGCGCTGTGCGATGGTTCGAAGGAGATCCTAACAAGTGATCGCCTGTACTACAAAGAGCGACTGAAAGAGAACAAGGCGTATACGCTAAAGCTCTCGAAGAGCGCCAAGGTAGAAAAGGTTTTACTGATAGGTGCTGTATTGATTGAGGCGGCGATCATAGGGGCGCTGGGCGTCAAGGTTGTTGTTGACTGAGAAGGGCGAGAGAGATGAAAGTTGATATTGAGCCGTTCGTTGCGATTGTCATAGTCGTCGGGATACTGGGGGCCATGTTCATTGGGCAGTACAACTGGAATGTCTGTGAGAAGTGCGATGTTTGCCATGAGGTAGATGTTGACTCTGATGAGCAAGACGGCGGAGTCTTTGTTGAGAATGTTCCGTATCAGGTTGTCCCAATAGAGGTTGGAGCTATGCCATGACCACGATTCAAGTAATTACAGTTGCTCTTTGTATTTTCTCGCTTGCGACTTCATGCTTGGCGTTTGCTCTTACCTTCAGGAAGGCGAGAGGGTCAGAAATAGCCAGGGATAGGACACTCAGGATCTTAGGTGAGATAGAGAGAGAAGCTGAAAAGTGGAATAAGGAGATCAGTTGATGGATTGTTTTGCTTGCGGATATTCAGACACAGGCGGCGACTTCGTGAGGTGCTGGCAAGGTGACCGAGAGGGGAAGAGGATCAGCAGAGAAGAGTCGATAAAGGGTTGTAAGTATATAGATTGTACTGGTGAAGAGTGGAGGCACCCGATCCAGATTGCGCCAGCGGAAAAGGGCGTCAAGGGGACTTTGTATGCGCTCTGCAACGATCATACGATCTGGTCTTATGCAGTGGGGGCCAAGGCGTGGTCGCGAATAAAGGGGATCCCTCAGCGCAAAAAGGGGGAGGAAGTTGATGGAGCGCGTTAATAGGGAGACAGTTGATGCCTGATGATAAATTGAAAGGTTGCCTTACACCCGTGGAGGTGCTTGAGAAACTGGGATCGGTTAGTTTCGTGAGGCCAGTGACGGATGACACAGAGAGGTACGCTGAGCAGAGTGGGTGGTTAAGATCTCATGCTGAGGATATTTCCGTCCTTACAATTGAGCATCTAACCGATTTTTGCGCCCTGGATTGCAAAGCGTGCTCTCCTGGCTGCCCCGGCTGCCCGATTGGGTGCGAGATAGAGATCCGGGCAATGGAGGGCAAAGGGCTCCGCGTTAGGGTGGATGAGAAGGACGGTACTACTTGCATGACCATGATCCACGGCGGGAAAGAGCCAGAGCCGTTAAGGTTCGACATAGGCCCTGTCGCCGAAGATACGGACGTTATGATGCTGGTCGGAAACGACTTCCGAATTGTGAAGGCCGGGGACTTGGCTGATCACGTGAACAAGGTCCGGGATGCCAAGGGGGTTAGCAGGGGTCTGGGTTTGAGCGGAGAGGTGGCCAAGGGGCTCAAGGAGAGCGCCGAGCATATCAGAAAAATGGAAGCAAAACGCTGGGTGGGCAATGATGAGTGACGAGTTGAAAGTTGGAGACGTGGTCTACGGAAAGTCTACAGAATGGGGATGGAGGGGGATGGTGACCGGTCCCCCTAGAACCATTACCCGTGAGACGAAGACGTTGTGGATAACCGACGAGGGAACGCCGAACGAGCACAGGTGGAAGAAGGCGGGCATGGGTTTGAGTCTCTACGATGACAAGGCGAGAGCCGACAGGAAGATCTACCAGGAGAACAAGGAGATCGGGATATTGCTGTACAGGCTGGGAAAGTTCAGATTCGACAGGCCCAGAGCCTGCACTCCAGAGGTGGCAAATCTTCTGCGGTTGGCTGTTAAGATCCTGTCGGATGAGGAACTGTCAAAGGAAAAGGCAGACCTCTCGCCCAAGTGAACCATTAGGGGATTCCTGATAGTTGGATGCTCGCGAACTTGAGTTCGCAATTCTGTTGACAAAGCATCATGCGGCCTGTAAATTGCCAGGGTGGAAAGTTGATAGTGGAGGCTGAAAATGAAGATGAAGATTGGCGAGGCAAAAGAGATGATTAAGGTTTGCAGCGATTGTGTTCATGGCCGGGGTTACTCGGATTTGGTTCACTGTTGCCACCCTAGTGGTAAATTTTCCTTACCCAACATTGACATTAGAACTGCTGAAAAATGCAAATTCTTTCAGGTAAAGCCGGATTTGGAACGCCCCAGGGTGAGTCCTGTGTCGCGCAAGATTATCGGTATAGCAGGATACGGGGACAAGGAAGTAGTTGTTGCGTTGTGTAACGACGGTACGACATGGGAGCTGTGGCGCGAGCTAGTGGATATTCAGAATGGCCAGGCTGAGTACAGGGATTCATGGAGGAAGTTGCCTCCGATTCCACAGGACGAATAAGAAGGTTCAAAATGAATAAAGCAGAGGCAAAAAGAAGGGTCTGCATGGATGTAGCAAGGTATCTGCGTGTCAATGCCGAGCTTGTGTTGGACAGGCTGGAGGCGCACGCCTTGGATCATAATTCGTTGCCATCGGCGCGAAAAACCGATTCGGAGAGAATGGTGGAGGCTACCTTGGAATTGGCAGCCGAGCTAGAGCGCCGGGGCACCCGTAGATACAGAGATGAGTCGGGGGACAACCAAGATGTATAAGCCGAACAAGGTTGAGATATTTTTGCCGGATGGAACGAGGCTGTTCTCGTCCGAGGATAAGCCGCCTGCGAAGAATGCGTACGCCTATCCGCCTCCGGTATCGGGGGTTGTCGGGCTAAAGAGGACGGCCAAGGACGGCGACGACTACGATGGCCTAGTTGGTTTTTTGATTGCTGGTAAGGAGAAGGATGATGAGCGTTGATGACAAATAAATCCAAGATAACCTGGACTGACAGAACGTGGAACATAATGACAGGATGCACCCAGGTGTCGGACGGTTGCAAATTCTGCTATGCGAAGCGACAGGCTAGGCGGCTGGCGACGATCCCAGGCAGTGGGTACGAGGGTGACTATGCGCACCCGTTTGACGGCATGGGCTTCGAGGTCCGGCTGAGGCCAGACAGGATGGAGGATCCCAAGGGATGGAGGAAGCCGTCCAAGGTGTTCGTCTGCTCCATGGGCGATCTGTTTCACGAGGAAGTTCCGTTTGAGTTCATCGGAGAGGCGTTCTATGTAATGGCGCGGACTCCTCAGCATACGTATCAGGTGCTCACGAAGCGACCGGCACGAATGCTCGAATTCTTTGAGTGGCTGGGCGGCACGAGCGGCGCGGGCTGGATAGCGATGCGTAAGGATTGCGTGTTCCCTCTCCCTAATGTGTGGCTAGGTGTATCGGTAGAGAACCAGGCGGCGGCGGACGAGCGCATTCCGATATTAGCTAAGGTTCCTGCTGCTGTTCGGTTCTTGAGCTGCGAGCCATTGCTGGGGTTCGTTAACCTGGGCTTCGGAGGTTCTTTTCCCAGTCATGGCCGATGGGGATGGATGGACAACGAGGTGATTCATCTCGTAATTGTTGGGGGAGAGAGCGGGCCTGGCGCACGCCCTATGCACCCAGAGTGGGCGATAGATCTGAGGGATCAATGTGTGGGTCACGACGTTCCGTTCATGTTCAAGCAATGGGGTGAATTCCAGCACGGGAGTGATTTGTCTAGGTCAACTGTGAACAAGATAGTTTTGAACGATGGTCGATATTGCGATACTCCTGCTGAACTTGGTTTTTCATCATCTGATGCCAGGAAGTGGTACGATCTGGATCCGACCATGATGGGCAAGGTCGGGAAGAAGAAAGCGGGCAGGTTGCTCAAAGGCAAGCTATGGAACGAGTATCCAAGAGAGTAGCGAATTGCGAGTTGGAAGAGTTTTATCAGTTGCTCACGCGCGCACAGGGTGCCCTCTCCAAGGGCATAGCGGCCATACGAAGGTTCGATAAGAGCAAGCAGGGGAAGGGCGTCATGAGGGACGCAGCGACGCGGGTGCGTGCGCTTGCGATGATCAATGATCGGATGGCCGTCCGTCGTCATGAGGTTGGGCGTCAACTAGACAAGAAAAATGCTGCGGTTCTAATGCCGTGGCAGACGAGTACACTCGGGCATTATGACTCGCCTCCGGCATAGGCGATCACGTGCAGAGAGGGTGAACGAAAATGAGAGAATTAATAGAGAGGATAAAAGGAGGCAAGAAAATGGATAGGTACATAGCAGTGGACTTGGACGGAACGCTGGCCGAATATCACGGCTGGGTAGGAGTCGATCACATTGGAGAACCGATCCCTAAGATGGTGAATCGAGTGAAAAAGTGGCTGGCAGAGGGCAAGGATGTCAGAATAATGACGGCCAGGGTTTCTCCTCAGCCGGAGGGAAGAACAGCAACAACGGTTCAAGCAATAGAGCGCTGGTGCTTGGAGCACATCGGCCAGTTGCTTCCTATAACGCACAGCAAAGACTATGGTATGATTGAGCTGTGGGACGACCGAGCGATCCAGGTTATTGAGAACACCGGAGAGAGGGCAGACGGCAAAGAGTAAGCCGTCACTGTGGGGACTGGGCCTACTTGAGCCCTTAAACAGGAGGGCAATATGTGGGCAACTTTCGTTAGTACCATCAAATATCTGGGCGTGATAATCAGGCACAAGTTCTTTGTGATCATTGCTGGCTTCAGGGTAAGGGCTCCGCTCATGCGGCTGCTCAGGCATGACATGTCCAAGTTCAGCCGGGCTGAGTTTCATCATTATAGGCGACAGTTTTGTGGGGACGCCGGGGATCCTGGCGGGTTCAGAGCAGCGTGGCTTCATCATCAGAACTCAAACGATCATCATTGGGAGCACTGGATGCTTTCTAGGCGCATGTCTGCTTCTGAGAGCGCGGGCGCTGAAGTGGCTATGCCGATGCCGGAAGGGGCCGTCAGAGAGATGGTGGCGGACTGGATGGGCGCAACCAGGGCGTACGGCGGGAAGTGGCCCACGGTGGTGGAGTGGGACTGGTTCGTGGACAAGTGGCCCAGTGTTAGCAGTAAGATGCACCCGTCCACGAGAGCCAGGGTTTTCGCGGTAATGAGAGAGGCCGGTTATCACGATATTTTGAAGCAAACGGCGGAGTCCAAAACGCCGGTTCGGGAGCAGTCCGAGGTCTAGGATTCTCCGTCATTTAAATCACCTATAGCATTGCGAGATTTTGGTTTAACGTCGTGGTTGACCCGTGGTAGTGTTGTCGCAATGTTGCATGAATGAAGAGAGGTTGAAGATGAAGTTTGAATACTATGTTGACAATGTTGTGATGAAGCTGGCGAGCGATGCTGGGGCAAGCTCCGGGCGGCTGGCTGAGTTGATGAGCAGTAGGCAGTTCGTGGATTTCTTACACGGTACAATCGGTATATCCAGTGAGATGGGCGAGCTTTTGGACGCTTATAGAAAAGCAGATGCCAAGCCAGGTCCTATGTCCGATGAGCATCGCCGAGAGGTATTGGGAGAGCTTGGGGATATTTTATGGTTCACGGGCCTAGCTAGTCGGGCTCTGGGCGCGAGCGTTGAGGTGGGACAAGGGGTCGACAGTGGCAGTCGCAAATGGTCCGGGGATGCGGAGCTGGACATGGTCGTGTGTTCAGGGGAGCTTCTGTCCATAGCCAAGGCTCGGATCTTCTATGGTCGAGAGATAGCCCCAGGGCTGGCGATTTCAATGCTTAGTCGTATTGTGGACGGGGTGCGATCTTTGGCTCGCAAGGAGAGATGGACTCTTGAGGATGTAATGAGGGCGAATATTGCCAAACTTTCGAAGCGCTATCCCGAGTTAGAGTTCTCGGACGACAGCGCCAACAACAGGGACACGGACGCAGAATTCGTGGCCATGGAGTAGGTAGAAAATGGACGACACGGTCTTCGCGAACTCAAGTTCGTGTTCTGTTTGCAAAACAGATTTGACCGTAGTACAGGTTGCCCAGTTTTTTAATTGCCAGTTGAACATTGGACAGGGTGAGTTCGATGAAAAGGAGGGCGAGGATGCTCGGAGCCACGTGGGTGATTGGACATCGCGACGCAGATGGTTTTATGTCGGGGTATTTAGCGCACAAGAAGCTGAGCGAATTGGGCGTGCGCGATATAAAGATGCACTCGATCCAGTACGGAGAGAATCTCCCAAAGATCAATTACGACTTTGACGAAGTGTACATGCTTGACTTTTCGTTGCCTGATCAGGAGATGCGCGAGCTTGCTGACAAGCTCGGCGATCGGCTCATATGGATAGACCATCATAAGACATCGCTTGATACTGAGAAGAAGATGGAACTGTCCACAGTTCGCGGAGTAAGGATCTCCTCGGACAATGAGAAGGTTGCAGCGTGCGAGTTGTGCTGGGAGTATTTCTGGCCAGGGCGGAAGGTCCCTGGATGTGTGACGCTGGTAGGAGACTGGGATACGTTCCGGTGGGTTGATATGTTGGATGGATCCAATGGCAAGAGGTTCGCTAGGTTCTTCGCTCAGTTTATTGATGGGCTAGGTCTGGATCCGTCCCTCAAAGAGGCGCGTGACCTTATGGAAGGGTCAATCGAGGAGATACCATCGCTGGAGCATGTTGGGGTCCGAATCGGGAAGATGCTGTGCGAAAAGCAAGACGCTCTCCACGCTGAGATCATGGAGAATTGCTCATTCACTACGGTGATGACAGTTCCAGAGGGTGATCAGCAGCTTACTGCATTGGTGGTAAACCATCGTGGCAATAGCTTGATGTTTCAGTCCAAGGTTCAGCCTCGGCATGAGATCCTGGTTAGCTACAGGATGAGGGGGAGAGACTGGGTGGAAGCCAGCTTGTACGGGGCGTCGGATCATGTCCATTGCGGGGAGATTGCGCGTTCGATAAGCAACGGTAAAGGCGGCGGACACAGGGGTGCTGTTGGGTTCACGATGCCCATGAGTGAGTTCTACGTGCGCATGGGCATGGATAGATGAGCGGCATTCTCAGTCTGAGTAAGTTCCTTTCCAAGAGGGGCAAGGCTGATCTATGTGGTCATGACGTCATCGTTATCGACCGAGCGAAGCGCATAGTGATATGCGAGAGGTGCCTTGAGGAGCTGGACCCATTGGAGATGCTTGCCAGGTGCGGAGGTTTCAGTGATCAAGGAGAGATTGCTATTCAGCCGGGATCAGATAACGATAAGGGTGAGCCGACCCCGTATGCGACCGTGCATCGTTTGCGGCCAAAAAGTTAAGCCTGCATACAAGGGGCTCTGCAAGGATCGTTTTTTTCATTGCAAAAAATCTTGGTCGGTGGACCATCGGACGGGGGAGATTACGTTCGCGATGGATAGCGGTATGAAAGGGGACGAGGATTATTGAAGGTTCTGTCGAGGGCATCAGATCTGTTAGTCCCGACAGGTGGGTTTGACAATAACCTGTTGTAGGTTTCAAACTTGTATGAGATACAGGTAGAGAGGAAAAAAACAGTGACAGCGGTATAAAGCTAATTACAAGGAGGGGCTGCCCATGGCGAAAAAAGGTGCTGAGAGGCGAAAGAGTAAAAGGCCGAGTCGGTATAAGATTTTTCGTTCACAGTGCGAGTGTGGAGCCAGGGCGGTTGATTGGTACAAGGAGGAATTCATTTGCCGGGATTGCATGTGCCCCGAAGTGGAGGGGCAAGAGATCGGCGATTTAGTGAGGGTGGCCAGCTCTCTTGACTGGTGTGTCCTCGGAGACATGAGATAAATATGACCCCAAGTGTTTTTAAGAAGATCGCCCCAGGCGGGCGAGCGGGACGCGTTGGTGCGGGCATTAGCTGTGACGCTGGTAAGTTCTACTGCGAGATAGACGTTGCTTCCGGTGTGGGGAGCTTTGTTGCTCGGCTGAGTAACGGCGAAGAGTACAGAAGATCTCTGGATGAGTTAAGGATAGAATACGATGTGGCTGACGGTAGGGTCGACGAGCCGGTGTCGGCTGATTCGTATCTCTTGAAGGGGATCGGATGGGTCCTGACTAAGTACAAACTATCCAAGAGTGACTAATTGGTGAGATCTTCGTAAAGTCGTGATATGTGTTGATGATTCAATGCTGTTCGGAGCGTAGGCTGATGGAGGAAAACTGTGAAATTGGAAGTTGGTGTCTTCAATGGGTAAAGCAGCTAAACGTCTAAAGGGTAAGCCAACTGGGCGGATTGCTAATCTTAGGTGTTACGAGACTGTCCATGACATGGTGTGCGCAGGCTATCCGCTGACCGCGATTGCCAACTTGATACAGGACAAAATGCAAGAGTATCTTGATGTGCCTAAGCAGGCTGTTGTGATGGCCCTTCACAGGTACAGGGAGAGTCTTAAGGATAGCGGGGATTTGGTCCAGGGTGCAATGCCGAGGGTATTTGTAGAGGCCAAGAAGAAGTTCTCCAACAAAATGCAGGAGCTTGAGCGCCTGGAGGATATGATCCTCGTGCTCCAGTATCGGATTGATTTGGCCCATGGCGTGGAGCGGATAGCGAACGCAGTTGACCCTGGGGTCGACAGGATGACGAGGGAATTCACGAATGTGGTTGCGCGAATGCACGACATCAAAATGGATCTTGGACTTGTCGGCTCGCGGGACATCGGTACGATCACAGTCTCTGCGGAGAGACTGGAGGAAGTACGACTTAAGTACGGGGACAATGCAGCTAAGGCATACGCCGATCCTGTATCTCGAAATAGAGTTCTGGCAGCCATTGGTGCGATACGGAAGGTGTCGGGAGATAAGTCAGTCGAGCGACTTGCTACTGAGATGGGGGTTTCCGATCCTGACGGTGCTGTGATTGACGCTGAGTTTACGGCCAAAGAAGAGTCTGTCGCGATTCCTGTCGCGAAAGACGCCGGAGATGTCGCGAAAGCCAAGGGCAAGCCAGTGAAGAAGACCGCGAAAAAGCCCGCGAAGAAGAAGGCCAAGATCAAGCCAGCTGACAAGCCAGTGGCGAAAGAGGCGCCGGTCGAAAAGCCTGCCCCAGTTTCAGTTCTCCCTCCTGGGCCAGAGAAGCCGAAGATAAAGAGGTGAGCTTAGCTCGCGAACTCAAGTTCGCAGATGGGGATGACTGTTGATAGTTACGACACGCAAGGGGAGAAAGAAGTCTGTAATAACCAAGGAGGAGCTGGCGGCCCATGCCGGTGACATGGTTGACGCCCTGACAGACGCAGAGCTAGAGCTGGTGATGGGCCTGATAGACGAAGATCCGGAGATTCAGATAGAGCACCACAAGACGATGCGCGGGCACTTGTACCACCGAGAGCCTGTCTCTATGGAGCAATTCATAGAGGATCCACATTACCTGGGCGAGTCTTGCTCGACTCTCTACCCAGAGCTTAAGAAAGATCTCATAGATCTGTTTGATTATCCATTCAGAGAAGTTGTGCTCACAGGCGGAATTGGAGTTGGCAAATGCCAACGAGGGGTGAACGAGCTTTATGATCCGGTCATGGGGAGAAGGCTAACTGTAGAAGATGCTGCATCTTTTGGCAAGTACAAAGCGTGCGCCACGTTCAACAAGGATGAGCGGAAGACAGTGAGTGGAGGGTGCAAAGTATTCGAAAGCGGAAGAAAGAAGGCGGGGGATCTCGTGCTTGGGAGCGGGAAGAAGATTGGACTAACTCCTGATCACCCTGTCTTGACACCGTGGGGATACAAGCCAGTCGGAGAGCTTAAGAAGGGGGATCTTGTTGCGACTTCGCGAGAGATGCCCTTACCTGAGATGCCTTTGGCTATTTCTGACAATGAGGTCAAGTGGGTGGGCTACATCTTGGCAGACGGCGGTGTGACAACGTCTCGGATTGTCTTCGTAAAGGGTGTTGATGAAATAATCTCAGAGTTTTGGTCTCTGTCGGAATCGCTTGGCGGGGATGTGAAGGAAGAGGATGTGGATGCTGATGCGCGGAGGGTTCGTGTCCTGGGGCTTGATCGCTTGAGGGATAAATTTGATCTCAAACACAAGTCCAAGGACAAGAGAGTTCCGAGTGAGTTCTACGGGCTAGACAATCGCCAGCTTGCCTTGTTGCTGAATCGCATTTGGTCGTGTGATGGATGGTTCTGTCGCAGGGATAAGAAAAAGGGCAACTGGGAGATTGGAATATCCTTAGCCAGTGAGCCGTTCGTGAGGGATATTCAACAGCTCTTGCTTCGTTTTGGGATTCACTCTCGGATGCGTCCGCGTGAGATGGGGTACACGCACAACGGAGAGAGGAAGCATAGCGATGCTTGGTCTTTGCAGGTGCTGGGTAGGGATGAAGTTATTAGGTTCTTGAATTCGATTGGAAACCTCGTAGGCAAGGAAGAAGATTGCGAGACTGCGCGGCGCGAACTTGAGTTCGTAAAGGGCAACTCGAACGTGGACATTACCCCCATGAACAGAGAGGTGATGACCAGGGTTCGTAAAGAGATCGGGCCGGTGCCCAAGAAGGCGTACTGGCCGCGTCCGGCGCAGGGCTCGCAAATGGGCCACGGGGTGTTCTTGAGATTCGCTGAGGCGTATGATCTTCCCGAGTGGTGCTCCTGGTGGGGTGGAGTATTCTGGGATGAGGTGGAATCGTATGAGTGCGGCGATGAGTTAGAGCCTGTGTATGACATCGAGGTTCCTAAGACGAGGAACTTCTCAGTGCACGGGGTTATCGTTCACAATACGTTCGTGCTCTCAATAGCCATATGCAGGGTGCTTTACGAGCTGTCTTGCTTAGTGAATCCCCAGAAGACTTTCGGCCTGTCGTCGGGTACGGAGATGGTTATTCCGTTGATCTCAAAGAACCTTCCGCTGGCGCGTGCTGTCATGAAGACGGCGGTTGACGACAAGATCAAAGAGTCTCCGTATTTCATGAACGAGTTCTCTCCGAAGATCTCCAAGGAAGCCACGCTGTTTCCTCATAACATCCGAGTGATCATAGGGTCGTACGGTAGTGAGCGAGTTCTTGGCTCGAACGTTTTCTGTGTTGGGCTTGATGAGTGCCTAATACTAGAGGCAGGTTTGACAACGGAAAGAAAAGGTGTTAGGCGATCCATGACAGTTGGAGATCTTCTGGAAATGAGTCCAGAGGACGCTGAAAACTGCAAGGTTGTAGGTTTTGATCATGCGGAGAATAAGCTCAAGGCTGGATGGTGGAGAATCAAGAAGTCCACGGTTCAAGAGCTTGTTGAGATCAGGACTGCGCTGGGGTCGGTATCGCCGTCGAGAAAACATCCCGTTCTTGTCCAAAGAGGAGACTGGCTTGTTTACGTTCATGCGGAGGATGTCGTCCCTGGCGATTTTGTTGTCATGGAGGATCGTGATGCCAGCGAAGGGGCAGACTGTAAGCGAAGAGCAGAAGAAAAAACAATCGGAGAAGATGAAGGGTCGAGAGTTATCGGAGGAGACGAAAGAGAAGATGAGATCTGCGCAAAAGGCGCGGTACGAGAATGGGTACGTCAATCCGATGAAGGGGAAGACTCAGTCAGAGGAGACGAAGAAGAAAATCAGCGAGGCCCAAAAGGGGAGGAAGTTCTCCGAGGAACATCGGCGGAAGATCGGAGAGGCGAATCGCAGAAGGAAGATCTCGAAAGAGACGCGGGAGCGAATGAGCGAGGCTCAAAAGAGCAAGGCACCTGCAAGCGAGGAGCACAGACGGAAGATAAGCGAAGCCAATACAGGCAGGAAGCATACGGACGAAGCTCGTGCGAACATGAGCAAGGCTCAGAAGGGTCGCGCCCTGTCAGAGGATCACAAAAAGAAGCTGTCAGAGGCGGCCAAGAAGCGCACAGGAGAGGCGAATCACTTCTACGGAAAGACTCACTCCGAGGAGGCGCGGAAGAAGATGAGAGAGGGTCAGGCGGGTGTACAGCGGAAGCCTCACTCCGAAGAGACAAAGAGAAAGATGAGCGAGTCTCAAAAGGGGCGCAAGTTTTCCGAGGAGACGAAGGAGAAGATGAGAAATGCTGCGAAGCGTCGTGCAGCCGATCCAGAGTGGCGAAAGAAGATGAGCGAGTCGTCGAAGAGGGGCTGGGCAGAGGGCACCATTGGCCAGAACATGCCACCCCGGCACGGAGAGGCGAACCCTTTCTACGGGAAGAAGCACACGGAGGAAACGAAGGCGCGTCTGAGCGAGGTTGCAAAGGCGAGAGAACCTCGCGTGCATACGGAGGCGTCGAAGGATGCGATTTCCGAGGGGAACATGCGGGCTATCAAGGACGGGACGAGGACGTACAAGTTCCGTGCGACGTCTCCGGATGGTGGGGTTGTGCCTTGCCGGACAGAGGCGGAGAAGAGACTAGCCGATCATCTTTGTTCTCAGGACGGGGTTGTTTCTGTTGTCGGCGAAGACAAGATGCCGTTTGTGGAGTACGATTTCAACGGCCAATCCAGGATAACGGTTGCGGACTTCATGGTAACAGCAAGCGACGGTCGAATCATTATCGTAGAAGGGAAGGCGCAGGGGTCGCTATACGGAGAGAGAGAGAGGGCTCGGTTTCTTGCTACATGGGAGCACTGCAAGGCGTGCGGGTTCGACATGATTATATCATTCAACCATGCAAGGGACCCCGATCTGTCTCTCGGTCCATTTGTGACACAGGAATTTGTGGAGATGGTGAAACAGGGGTTTGTTCCCATGTCACTGCTTTCGGACAATCGTGCCACTGGGGTTGCGGCAAGGCGAACGGGCTTTGGGCATCACGGGAAAAGAGTAGCTGGAGGAGACAGAAAGTATCTGTTCAGCACTGTGTCTCCGGACGGGGTGATCGTCAATTGCAGGACAAGGAACAGCCTGCGTGTAGCCGATCATCTTTGCTCTCAGAGCGGGGTTGTTTCTGTTGTAGGCGAAGACAAGATGAGTGCTATTTATCACAAGGTGAATGGAGAGGGGCGCCAGACGGTTGCAGACTTCATGGTTACTCGCAGCGACGGACATATTATTTTTGTGAATGTAGAGAGCAACACGTTTGCAGAGAGCAAGGGCCTCTGTCATCGTATGAATGCAATGTGGGACCATTGCAGGGCTGTCGGTTGCAGTTTCATGATGGTATTTGCCGATGCGTCCGTGGATCCAAATGTGTGGGAGGGTCCGTTTGTCACGGATGCGTTTGTCGAGCGCGTCATGGGCACAGGGGTGATTCGACAAGGATTAATGGCCGATGCCAGAGTTCCTGCGTTGACGGTGGCGTCTCCGAGCGGGAGCACGATCCATTGCGCGACAGAGAAGGAGATGAGGCTGGCGGAGTGCCTATGTCAGCAAGAGGGCGTGGAGTCCATTTCCTCAACAAAGAGGGAGTGCGTGGCGAGGTTCGAGTTCGAGGGGCGGGCGCGAAGGGCTGTGGCGGACTTTATTGTTCTCATGCGGGACGGGAGAGAGGTGGTTGTCTATTCCATACATGGGACAAACGCGAGGAGCGTATCATCAAGGAGTGCGCTCATGGCTATGTGGGATCACTGCAAAGAGATGGGCATGAGCATGTTGCTAGCCCTCAAGGAAGCGAGGAATCCAGATCTGTCCCTTGGTCCGTTCGTGACGCAGGAGTTCGTGGATGGGTATATGCGCGGAGATGCCAAGAGGAGTGCGCTCATAGACAAAAGGCCAAAGGGAAGGAGACCATCTCCGTTGAAGGGCAGGAAACTTGGTCCTCGCAAGAAAATGACGAACTTGAGTTCGCAGGAATCCGCCCCGAAAGAACACATGTCGAAGAAATCCCTGTCGGTCTTTGCCTCGCGGAAGTAGTGTCCGTTTCTGCCCTGCCCGCTGAACAAACATATTCTCTATGCACGGAGCATCAGACGTTCATCGCTGATGGGTTCGTGGTGCATAATACGAACTTCCCGCCGAACCGTAAGAGCCAGCAGATCACTACAGCTATGGGCCAGAAGAAGACAAAGGCTCACTTTGATATTGTGGAGAAGGTCTACCGGAACTTGGTCCGGCGAATAAAGTCCAGGTTCCAGGTTGCAGGCGGGGATTTCCCTGGGATGATCATCTTGGCTTCTTCGGCTGCTACCCTGGACAGTTTCACTGAGCGGAAAATCCGGGAGAGCAGGCTTGATTCCTCTGTCTTCGTCCGAGATCACACTCAGTGGACGGCCAAGCCTGGGTCTAACTTCTGCGGGGAGAAGTTCTGGGTTCTGTGTTCGGCGTCCTCTATGCGCTCTAGGATAATCGGAGACGATGAAGTGAAGCACTTCACCGACGAGTGGCTGGAGGAGAACGATTCTTTTTTGATCGACATTCCGGTTGAGTACAAGTCGGACTTCGAGACAGACATTGAGAATGCACTAAGGGACCTTGCTGGTATATCTACTCAGGCTATATCGATTTATATCCAGAGGCCCGACGCGGTGGACGCGTGTGTGAGCGAAGAGATGGAGCATCCGTTTACTGCGTATGAGTGGACATCCGGGCAGGCCGGGGCGTTCAAGTGGAACATTCTGTGTAACATGTTCGAGCGTCGGCTGCCTGGCGGATACACGGAGACAGCGTGGTCCCCCAAGATTAATCCTTCGAAGATGAGATGGTGTCACATTGATACATCTCTCTCGGGGGACTGTACGGGTTTCTGTGTTGGTCATATAGACAAGTGGGTTGAGGTAGTAAGGCGAGACGGGGACGGGGTTCGTTACACGGACCTGGCACCCTCTTACGTCATTGACGTGATGTTGCGAGTGAACCCACCGGCTGGAGAGCAAATCTACATGCCGGACTTGCGTCGTTTCATTTACGAACTACAGGCACATGGTTATCAGTTCCTTGGGTTTTCGTCGGACACATACCAGTCGGCGGAGATGCACCAGCAAGTAAAGAGAAGGGGGATTTCTACCCATATCATATCGACGGATACGTCCACGGATCCTTACGATGAGCTGAAGATGGCGATGTACGAGAACCGGATTACGTACTATCATTATCAGCCATTTATTGAGGAAATCAAAGACTTGGAATATGATCGCAACGTGGGCAAGATCGATCATCAGCAGGCCGGGTGTTTTGTCGGAGAGACGCGGATTCCTCTTCTGGATGGAAGCTGCCCTATGATCTCAGAGTTGGATGGGGTGGATACGTGGGTGTACTCCTGTACAGAGGGTGGTCGCATTGTTCCGGGCCGAGCAAGGGGTCGATTAACGAAAGAGGTGACCGAGCTTGTGGATGTGGTTCTGGACAGCGGGGCTGTCGAGAGGTGTACGCATGAGCACCTTTGGATGTTGAGGGACGGGACGTACAAGAAGGCATGCGACTTGGATCCTGGCATTGACCGTTTGATGCCGATTGATTTGAATTCTTTTCCGGTTGAGCACAAGGTCAGGCATGTAACTCCTGTTCGCCTTGATAAGCCGGTGGCTGTGTATGACTTAGAGGTTGAGGAGTATTCCAACTTCTCGCTTTCTTCTGGAGTGTTCGTCCACAACTCCAAAGACGTTAGTGACGCAGTAGCGGGTGTGGTGTATGGTTTGATGAAGACATCGACCAAAATCCCTGCGATTGTGGGCGATAGTAAAAGTGCCGCTGTTGAAAACGAATACGACTGGGTCTCACCTATGATCCAGACGGACGGCATAAGCGCCGAAGAGCTAAGGGACATGAAGGACGCGGGAGATACAGACGTGTCGGAGTATGTCCCTATTGTGTTTGGAGACTGATATGGGATTTACCGAACTAGTCAAAGGGCTCTTCAAGAGGGACAGGGATGTCCAGGCAGCAGCTATTGCCAAGGGTACGGCGATTGCTACCAACGTCTCTGTTGACAGTATGGATCCGAGTAGCGGGACAGAGGGCGTCAATGCCCTTCAGAGCCAGCTAGCCATCGAGCAAGATCTGATTTCTCGTTACATAGATTACGAGAATATGGACGACTATGTTGAAACCAGCGCAGCTCTAACGGTGTTCGCGGATGACTCTACTATTCCAGATACCCTCCATAGGAAGACCGTGTGGGCTACGTCGGAGGATCGGCTCGTTCGCGATCTTCTGAACGACATGCTTCACAGGATGATCCGTATCGAGGAGGACGCCTGGGTCACAGTTAGGAGCTTGGCAAAGTACGGGAACTTGTACGGGGAGGTTCTGACCACAAAGGGCGGGGTAATAGGTATCAACTGGCTTCCCGCACCGTCGATACGTAGAATAATAAACAGCAAAGGCGTCCTTCTTGGGTTCATCCAAGATGTGTCTGGGCAGTTCAACTACGATGCGGGGGCGCTTGTAGAGGCTCTAGAGGCTGGCAAGAAGCCCATTCCTGAAAACGAGAACAACTCTGGGATTACCTTCTTCTACCCTTGGGAGATGGTCCATTGGCGGCTGCGCTCCAAGCGGCTTCGCTCTCCTTACGGGTACGGTGTTCTAGACAGTTCACGGTGGATCTGGAAGCGTCTCCAGTTGATGGAGGACACAGCCCTGGTTCAAAAGCTGACAAGGGCTCCGGGTCGGTATGCGTTCTACGTGGATACCGGAGACTTGCCGCCTAAAGAAGCGGTGGCTCTTGTCCGCAAGGTTAAGAGCGGATTCAAGAAGAAGCGTCTGATCGATCCGAGCACAGGCCAGCTGGATCTTCGCAATAACCCGCTGTGCCTAGCGGGTGACACGGAAGTTCCTCTCCTTGATGGGAGTAAAAAAACGATAGTCGAGATGGCGGAAGCGTTCGACAGGGGCGAGGAGCAGTGGGTTTACGGCGTTGACAGGAAAAATAACAGCAAGATGGTTCCTGGCAAGGTTGTGTGGGCAGGTCAGACACGTAAAGACGCTGAGCTAGTGCGCGTTACATTAGATAATGGCGAGTCTTTCAGGGTTACTCCTGATCATAAGTGCATATTGAGAAGCGGAGATCTGAAGGATGCCCAGGACTTGGTTCCTGGCGAATCCTTGATGCCGTTGCGTAGGACAATCTCTTCTTTTGAGAAGGGAGACACGATGGACGGGTATGAGAAGGTCTACGATCCGTCCAGCAAGAAATATGTGTATACGCACAGGATGGTTGTGCGGGAACTAGGGATGAAGGAAAAAGGCAAGCTCACTCATCACAACGCAGGGAAGCTGAATAACAATCCTAGTTGCCTTGAGAGCATGACATGGAGAGAGCACTCGGAGCATCATTGTAAACTGGGGCAAATGGGCGGTGCTAAACTCAGAGAGCTTCGCAAGACGGATAAAGCTCTGGATCAAAAGTTACGAGATGCAGCGTCGAGGACGCTTAAAGAGCGTCACGCTGATCCTGAGTGGAAAAAGAGGAATGCTGAGGCAGTGCGTCGGAGTAACATCGAGCGTGATAGTGGTAGGTACATCCGTGCCTATAACGATTCTGACAAGCATGTAGAAGACAACGCGCAGAGAAGCTCCGCCATGAAGGCGTTCTGGACCGATGATGCCAGGTCTGAGTATTCGGAAACTAGGACGATCAGCTACTCGGATGTCTTCATTTCGGCGCTAGAGGAATTCGTCAGGAGCAACCCTGGGTCGAGCGCAGACGATGTGGCAGACTTCGTGTCTAGCGATTCTGTTGCTCTAGGTCTTCTCAATGAGGGAAGTTGCCGCGTGATAAAGAAAGCCCATCGTCATTTGCTTTTAAAGGCGTATAGGGCGCATGGCTATTCTAACTTCAGCGAGTTCAAGGAATCTGCGTGTTCCTACAATCACAAAGTTGTGTCTGTTGAGCGTCTTTCCGAGAGAGAGGACACGTATACGCTGACTGTTGACTCGTGTCACAACTTTGGCCTTTCTTCTGGGGTTGTAGTTTGCAACTCGCCATCCGAAGATTTTTGGATTCCTACCCGTGGAGGGAAAGATTCCACAAGGATCGAAGTCATCTCTGGGCCAGATGTTCAGATGATGGACGACGTGGAATACTTCCAAGGCAAGCTGGTTACATCGACGACGGTTCCGAGGCGCTTCATGGGTCTTGGGGATCCTGGTGACTCTACGAACATGATGGCGTCCCAGGATGACGTGAGATTTGCCCGTGCCTGTATGAGGCTCCAGCGTGAGTACGTGCAGGGGCTTGAGAAGGTTGCCCGTATACATCTCGCGGCGTTGAACATCGATCCCGATTCTGTGCCTTGGCAAATCAAGATGACGGTTCCGTCTGCGATCTTCGAGATGCAGCAGATTGAGGTTATGAATGCCCAAGCTGGGCTGGCGTCTTCGCTGTCTGATTACATGAGCAAGCCTTGGATTCTCCAACGCGTGTTCAACTTCACGAGAGACGATGCCCAGGCTATGATCCAGGCGAAACGCGATGAGGAGTCCGGGGATGTTGTCCGGGAAGCCGAAGCGCAAGCGAAGGTCATGAAGTTATTCCCCGAGCTTGAGGGCGCACTCGACGACAAAGACGGGGGAGGGAAAGAAGAAAGCGTTTCCCCTAAGAAGGCACCTATAGCGGAGAACGAGGACAGGAGGCTTCTTCGCTCCTTGAGCAAGAAGGCTAACGCGATTGAGCGTTCTGTCACTCGGATCAATAAAATGTCACGGATCAACGGGTCCGGAAAGAGGAGTTAGCAAATGCCATTTATCCAAGGATCCAAGCTGGACAAGTATTACCGTGGCAGCCTAGCGCACCGGAGTCATGCCGTGGACGTGGCTGTAGCGGAGCGATTCGAGGGCAAGAAAGCTCAGGTCATGGTAGTCCAGGAAGACTCGGCGGTAGTGGTTATGGATAACAGTCCTGTCCTGATCGTTGGTTACGAGATGGACGGGGACATTGCCAAGATCACAAAAGAGTCCATATGTAAAGATATACCCGTGATAGAGAGCGGTAACATGGATGCTTTTGTAGCAGGTGAGCTTAGGGACATTGCGAAGAAGATGGCAATGGGCGAGGACGTTTCACGAACTCAAGTTCGCGAGCTGGCATCTGTGATGGAGCCGGGCGGGGACTATTGGCTCACTGGCGTTTTGTCCAAAATAGACGAGTCTACTGAGGACTCTGATTGGTTCAAAATGTACGAGGCCAACCAGGAGAAGGTCCGCACTGCCATGCACGGTAGTATTAGGGCTATCGAGGGGGCGGTCCCGAGTACAAAATACGCGAGCATTTCCCCTGGAAAGCTCCATGCGTTTGAGGAAGAAATCAGGGAATCCATGGGTGTCATATCGTCCGTTATTCAAGGAATAGTTGACGAATGCGACGCGATCATGTTTGATCAAAAGGAAGATGAGTTCTTTGGTGCCACCTGTGAATCGTTGAAAGTTGAAGCGCAAGTCCTCACGGGCTTGCTCGGCAAGGCAGAAAAGTTGATGCGTTCTGAAGATATGGAGCGCATGTCCGTGGCACATGACAAACTTGCTGGGCGAGCAAAACAAATGGCAGTCGTTGCCGCTTACCTCAAAAAGCGCAGCGCAAACGAAGTGAGGAGCTAGCAATGATCACGCGCAAAGTCAAAAGTCTAGATGAAGATCTTAGGTCACTCGGTCTAATCGCAGAGGGCGAAGAGGTTAACTCCAGCTTGCTGGGTGAGGAATCCACGGAAGAAGCCGTTGCAGAAGACGACGATGCTGAAGAATCCGTAGAAGAGGCCAAGAAGCCTGCATGTGAAGGCGACGATTGCCCCAAGGCTGACGACGAAGAAGAGGAAGAGAAGGAAGAAAAAGACGAGGAGAAAGAGGAAGGCGCCAAGGAAGAGGATGTCGAGGATCTAGAGATCGACATGCTTGACGAGGACGACGCTCTTGACTCTGATAACGTTAATATGGAGATGCTCAATGCTATCTCCGAGCTTCCGATTTCCGAGATGGACACAGATGACATAGCGGACGTCTTAGAGGCGCTCAAAGAGAAGAATCTCCCAGAAGGTGACGAAGTTCTCGCTGAACGCGCAGAAGAAATCGTTGACGTTCTGGTTGCAGAGGCCGTAGCCAAAAAGACCCGTAGGTCCAAGGCTGGCTCCATGGCTAAAAAAGCATCCTTCCAGTGTCCTCAAGGCACTCGCAAGGATCCAAAAGATCCCGGTGGCCGTCGTTGTGTAAAAGCGGCGAAAGCTGCGGGCGGTGCTGGCAAGCTCGCCAAAGAGGGTCGCAAAAAAGCTCGCTGGTCCAAGAGCGGCGGCGGACAGAAGTCCCAGAAGAAATCTGCTCGCTGGGCAGCACGTCGTGAGGATGTAGAGCTATCCCCATTCGCAGCGGAACTCGCTGGGTTGCTGGAGAACGACGATATTCAAGTCGAGAGCGTAGTGACTATTCGCGGTGAGATCATTGATCGCATCGGTTCCATCATGGAGATGCTCCACGAGGAATTCCTGGACGAGAATGTCACATCCGTCATGGAAGGCGTCTATGAAGGCGTCGTTGAGGCTATGGACGAAGGTCGCCTTGACGAGAACACCATGGGCGAAGACGACTTTATTGCAGAGCTTAAAGCTCCTCTCCAGCTTATCGCTAAGTCTCTCGGTCAAATCGAGCAGAACGAAGGTAGTGAACTGGGAAACGAGTAGGCCGTCGCAAAGGCGGCAAAGAGAGAAGGACGAAGTATTCGTCTGGTCGCAAGGAGGCAGTAGGTTTTGAGTCACTCAAGAAAAGCGCTCGTCCGGATGGGAAGAAAACTGATAGGAAAGTCTCCCCAGAAGCCAAGCGGAGGCTCAAGCGAAACCCTCTTAGAAGAATACTCGCACGTCAGAAGGCGTGGTGAAGAAACAGGTGATGGAATGCCCCAGGTGCTAATCGAAGCTAGCCCGGTTCAGATGACTCTCACGGAGTCTAAGAACGGGAAATTTGTTGCTCGTGGTGAGTTCGGACGCGTAGGTATCCCAACTCAAAATGGTCGCATCTATCGTAAAGAGCTGATGAACAGAGAGATCGGCAGACTTTCGGAGGACATCTCTTCTCGTCGGGTACTAGGTGAGCTTGACCATCCATCCGACGGTAAGACTTCGCTAAAGCGGGTTTCTCATGTGATTACCGATCTGACAGTCAACGATGACGGTCTGATTATCGGAGAGGCAGAGATTCTGGATACCGCAGAGGGTAAGAATCTCAAGGCCCTCATCGCTGCCAATGTTCAGATAGGCGTTTCCTCTCGTGGATTCGGGAGCACTCGCCCATCTGACGATCCCAAGGTGGAAGGCGATGTTGTCCAAGATGACTTCGTTCTGAAGACATGGGATTTCGTAGCTGATCCTGCGGTCAAGACAGCGCTTCCTGAGATCTTCATCGAGGATGTTAACGAGAAAGAGGATGCAGCAGATCTGTTCTTGGCTGAGTTCCCTGAGATTGCAGGGAAGATCCAAGAGGACGCCAGGGTGAAGGCCCAGGCAGAGATCGACGCTACTGCCAAGGAAGAACTCCGCAGGGAAATGGCGGAGGGATTCGAGCAGCGTTTAGCGGATGCAATCACTGGTGTGCGTGCGGATCTCACTGAGTCCATCCGTGAAGAGTTCCAGTCCGATCCAGAGGTAGGCGGGGCGAAAGGCGTCCTGGCTGCTATCTCTGAGATGGTGTCTGCGTACAACTCGGTTCCAGACGAGGACGCTGTACGCGATTCTCTCCGAGCTTCCGAGCTAGAGGTATCCGAGGCAAGGCAGCAAGCCAAGGATGCCGAGAAAGCGGCGCTGAGAGCGCAGTGCGAGCTGGTTATCGAGAGGAACATCGGCGAGCACCCGATGCGTGATGCGTTTAGGAATATCATCGAGGGTGTAGAATTCACCAGCGTGGATGACGCAGAACGCAAGATTGGCATCATGATCGAGGAAGCCCCTGACCTGAGTGAGGGGTATGTGTCTGATGCAGAGGCGGAGCTTCGCGAGGAGAACGCCAAGTTAAAAGGTCAAATTTCTCTCCTGTCGGAGAAGACTGATACGTTGAATGATAAATTGTTGAAAGCTGTAGAAGTGGGTACGGAGGCCAGCGATCAATTACAGGCGGCGCGAAACGCCTTGGAAGAGTTCGATGGCAAACTTGAGGCTATGACGGAAGAGCGCGACGAAGCATTAGCCGAGGCGGATAATGCGGAGAAGCGTTCCAGGTTGGAAGCCTACAAGGTCCAAAAGGTTGCTGGATTGTCTAATGGTAGACAGTTGATGAGCGTAATGGAGGGTGTAACTTCCAAGAGCGCAATTGATACGTTGGTTGAAGAGAGGGGAGTTCAAGGGATCCCAGGAGGAGATCTGGAGGCTATGCGGGCAAGGTTGTCCCGTGGCCAGGCCATGTCCGAGAGGGAATTGAACGAGTCGCATCAAGCTAAGCCTTCCGCATCTGGTCGTCCACAGGTCGACGAGTTCGGTAACAACATGAGCGAGATGCAACGCCTAGCCGGTCTGGAGTAACTAGAGCGGCCTAACCAACGGAGAAATTGATGGAAGCTAGAGAACTATTCGAGCAAGCCGGAGCCAAGACTGTTTTTGACGAGTCTTATACTGGTGCATGCGTCCAAAAATGGGGAAAGATGCTTGGCGGCATCGAGGACACCCATCTGAAGAAAAACACCGCTGTCCTTTTGGAGAATGAGCTTCAACATTTGAAGAGCTTCAATGAGGATACTCTATCCACAAACGCAGGCGCGTTCACGAAATACGTGTTCCCGATCCTGCGCAGGGTTTTCCCGAATCTGATTGCCAACCAGTTGGTATCGGTTCAGCCCATGACCTCTCCTGTTTCCGGCATCTTCTACTACGAGAAAAAGTACGAAGATCGCAAAGGAACCAAGATTCCTCAGACACCTATTGCTGATCTTCCGACAGCCATGGGTTACGACGGTGAATTGGCAGCAGGCGACAATCTCAATCAGAACTTCGCGAAGTATTACAGCTCTGAGTTCGTAGACTACGACGTAGTTTGCACAGACACAGGAACGTCCACAGACGCCCTGACCCAGGCTGGAACCAACTGCCGTGGAGCAGCATGGTCTCCCATCCGTGACAACGGAACAGTCGGACAGCGCACTTTCTACGTCAAAGCGTACTACCGCTTTGTCGATCCTGATGCTGCATCGGCTCCAACCGAAGCCATCGCCACAATGGATGCTTCTGGCAATCTGATCGACAATACTGCCACTGGCAACACCGTTGGAACATTCACCATCGCCACAGGCGCATGGGCGATTGATCCTGTCGGTTCCGGTGGTACAGCTGCTGGCGCATTGTTCGTCGACAACACCGTCATCTACCTCCAGTATTTCGTGAACTGGGAACTCGTAGGCCAGACTTCTGGTGCCGAGATTCCTTCGATTGGTCTGGACATCACTCTATCGACCGTTCAAGCCGAGAGTCGTAAGCTCAAAGCTCGTTGGTCCGTAGAAGCCATGGACGACCTCAAAGCCCTTCACGGCTTGGATGCAGAGACAGAGTTTGTTTCTACGTTCTCCAACGAGGTTCTTCTGGAGACAGACCGCGAGATCATCACAGACCTCGTGAACAACGCCGGTCACACCGCTGCTTACACCTACAGCTCGACTGTTCCTGGTGAAGTAGAGAGCATTCGCCAGCTGCTGACTCAAATCAGTGCAGTGTCCGCTCGCATTCACAAAACAACCACTCGCGCTCCCGCGAACTTCCTGGTTGTTTCGACTGCGGTCGGTGGACTCCTGGACCAACTCTCGACACACGGCGACTTCGCCTCCATCGAGCAGAATATCCAGAGCCCAAGTTACGGTCCTGTGACTGCCAACTTCGGCATCACCAGAATCGGAACTCTGCTTCGCAAGTATGCGGTCTACCAAGATCCTTACATGGCGGACGGACAGATCCTCGTCGGTCTCAAAGGCAACAGCTTCCTGGACGCTGGTTACGTGTACGCACCTTACGTGCCACTACAACTGACACCAACCTTCATGGATCCGAACGACTTCACATTCCGTAAGGGTGTCCGCACTCGTTACGCAACTAAGATGTTGCGTCCTGAGTACTACGGAGTGATCAACGTTTCGGGTCTGCCTTCGGTGACAACTAGTCTCTAAGGCTTAGCTCACTAGTTTGATCAGAACCCCCAGGGCTGGGTCGGGAAAACCGGCTCGGCCCTTTTTTTTGAAGGAGATTTTTCATGTCTAAAAAATATATGCTCGCAGGATTCCAGACCAAGCCATGTACCCATCACGGGGTTAAGCATGTGGCAGCCGAAGGAAATGCTCCTGCACGCAAGATATTTGTCGATGTAGCGTTCAAACCGGGCAAGATTACGGAGACGGATCTTGACATGAGCGCAATCGTGGAGGCCGGGTATATTACCGAGGTGCTGATTGCCAAACCGCCAGTCAAGGCGCCGGAGAAAAAAATTGTTGCTCCCGAAGTGCCGCAGGGTGACAATGAGAAGCAAGATGAGCCTATAAAAGTCGAGATCGGCGATATGGAGGCGACCATAGATCCTGGTAAAGACGGTGAGCTTGGCACGAAAGACGATGTCGTAGAGGTCAAGCCGAAGCCCAAGAAGTCCAAAAGGAGGAGCAAGTTATCCTCTCTGAAGAACTAGGAATGACAAGGTCGATGAACCTTTCTGTGGAAAAGGCCAGCACAAGCATTGAAGCAGAGGGGTTCGTGGGTCTTCTTCTTGATAAGTGTCTGAATATTACCCGTTTACAGAGTTCATGGTTGGCGAACCGTCAGCCTGTCTCAACATGGATGAGGTTTTGAAATGAGTATTCTGAATGAGATGCTAGAGATGGCTGGGGTTTCCGATGCCGATCTTCCTGAGTCCAATGGTTCCAGCGAGGAATTAGCCGAGGCAATGTCCAGGGTCAAGCATACACATGATCCGGGCAGGCAGAATCTTGTGGTTACTCACCCACAGGATGTTTTCAGGGCTGTCTTATCTCCGCTTGGTGCTTCGCCCATGCCTATGGCTGGTTACTCAGCATCAGCTCCGGTGGACTCTCCTAATGCGATTCAGATAAGGGCAGCCCTAGAGGAGCGGGGATACAAGAACCATTATCCTGTTCTTGTTCTTTATGCGCTTAGCCCGGCGACCAACAAAGAGAGCAGGATTGCATCGTTTGAATTCGGCAACAAGGTTCTCTACAGTGATTTAGGGGGCAGGCATAGCGCCTGGACCGTTGAAGGCGATCCATCTTTTGAACATGTCGGCAAGGCCGAAGCTGCCATTAATGTTGTAGTTTCAAAAGCCTCTAAGTTCATCAAAAATTATGTCAAAGCGGCTCAGAAGGTTCCAAAGAGCCCTGTTGGAGGAGAGTCTATCGACAGGGCATTGCAGATAAACAAGGAATTGGGTTTAAGGATACCTGAGGCAAAACTCAAGAAGCTCTTTCACGTACTGGGCAAGTAATCTCAGATCGCTTCAATTGGAAGGAAAATCAGTATGGCACTGGAACACGAGATGAGAATGAAAAACGTTGTCCCTGTTGGAGAGCTTTCAACAGGTGACTCGGTTGTTGTCCGGACTCGAATGGGCAAAGAAGTCATGTCGGGGTCTGTCCGGACGGTGACTCCTTTCGGTATCATCATGGCGGAGAGCAGCGGGGGAACTAGCTTCTTCCGGAGTTCTCTCTATCTGTTCGCGTCTGAGAAGGCGGAGGAAGAGGTAGAGAATGCCCTCGATTCTCGTGTTCAGGCCAAGCTGGATGCAATGAGTGAGGCGGGGGATCCTACTGCCTCGGATACCGGGGGAGCAAAGAAGATGTCCTCCAGTATAGCCAAGAAGGACAAAGAGGACGAAGAGGACAAGGAAGACGAAGAAGACGAAGAGTCCAAGGACGATAAAGAAGACGACAAGAAAGACGACAAGAAGGGTAAGAAGGATGGGGACAGCGATTCTGTCGATCCGGAAGACCTTCCGTCGGATATAAAAAGCTCCATTTCGTCGGCTGGCGAGTTCAGCGACGCTGAGGCTAACGAAGTTCTGTCTGACATAAACGACATAGCTATCAAGACGTTGAAGCGGAATGGCATTCTCGAAAAGGACGTTCTCCGCGTGGCTCAGGCTATCAGCGATGCTGTTGACAAGGTCTTGGCAGGAGAAGTTTCGAAGGAGTAGCCAATGCGTTTCAACGAGGCTCAAATAAAAGAGTGGATCCAGCGGCGGCTAGGCTTAGGGACAGTAAAGGTCGAGCTGACTGCGGAGCATCTCAACGACGCCATAACCGACGCTAAAGTATGGTGGCAGTCCTGGGTTGGCCAGGGCAAAGGGACCCTGTTTACGCTGACCGGGGCTACCGAGTACGATGTGGATACGATTGCGGACGATGTTGACTCAGTGGTTGATGTTGCATTTGAGGTGTCTGGTCATTCGCTGACTGATTATTTCAAGTGGGCGGATGTAGAGGTGAACCCATATCAGTGGATTTACGGCGGCGGCGGTGGTGGATACTCGGCACTTCTTCAGTACACTCAATACAGGGAGATGGCCAAGCAGATTGCAGGTGCTGAGCAGGATTGGGTTTTCGAGCGAGCAAGAAGAGTGTTGGTCCTGACTCCGCAGCCAGATGCGGGGACCACGATACTTGTGAATTACATCTCTCGGAATGTGGATCTCACGTACCTAGAGAACCATGAGATGTACATTTTCAGGAAATATGCCCTGGCTCAAGCGATGAAGACTTTGGCTACTATCCGGATGAAATACTCTGGGAAGCCTTCGGCGACCGGGGAGTTCACGATGGATGGAGATGCTCTCTATGCGAATGGAGAGGCTCTAGAGCAAGACACCGAGGAGAAGGCCAGGTTGCTTCAGGCGCCAGTCGGCTTCTTCGCAGAATAATTTGCGAACTTGAGTTCGCGGGAGAAAGAAATGTACCACGACATCAAGAAGCTGAAAGAGATGCACGAGGACGTCCTGGAGATCCTCAGCGAGGACGACAAGGCCAAGCTCGGGTATAGGAAGTTGGACGAGAGCGCCGTTGTTGATCAGATTCATCAAATCGACGAGTCTGACATAGCAATATCCGGTAACCTGGTTCCCCTCATGCGCATGCAAGACCGCAAGGACATCAAGCCTGCGCAGGGCAAAGAGAGCGATGCAGAGATTTACTTCACATTTGAAGACCTCTCCGACGCGCAGGAGCTGTATGACTTCGTGTTGGACACAGGGATGTTGGAAGCCGGTGAAGTCAGATTGACCATGGAGTCGGGGCAGAACTCTGTCCATTTTGCTCCACATGTGATCTGGACCAAGCCGGACGTTTTCCAGGCCGTACTCATGGCGTATGACGAGTACGTTACCGAGGATAGCGACGAAGCAGTAGACAACTTGACTGAGGCCGTAATGGTTGCCTTAGACGAGAAGTACAAGGTTTCTGGAGCACCCAAGAAGCGCAAAAAGGGCAACCCGTTCCACGACAAAGAGGGGAAACTTTCTGGTCCAAAGGAGATCGACAAAGCGGACGGTGGATCCTTTTCCTCTGGCAAGACCAAGCTCAAGTTCACGAAGGCAAAGAAGGCCAAAAGTGGTGACATGGTAGCGAACTTTGCGTCTACCAAGCGTCCCTGTGGAAGAACTGCTCGCGAAAAAGGTAAAGACATTCGCTGCTGGGACGGTTCAAAAGGCGCAGGGGCCGCTATGGCCAAGGTCCTAAAGAAGAAGCTCAGGAAAGAGGACATCTCTGACGATGAACTCCGCACATTCATCGAGGCACTGGACTATCTTGACCGCAGCGTTGCCATGATGGAGGCAGAGCGCGGAGAGGAAAGAGGAGAGACACCCCCTTTTCAAAGTAAAGACATCGACTTAAGAGAGGCTCAGAAGGCCGACCCTGCATTGGCCATGCCCGACGACGAGAAGAAGGCAAAGCCAGGGGCTTTCAAGATTAGCCAGAAGGCGATCAAGCTGTTCAAGTCTGGCATTCCCGAGTGGACACTGGACAAGGCGCTGTTTACAAAGGTCAACAAGGTCATAGACGAGATAGGCTGGGATGATTGGAACAAGGTGTTTGGTACGGAAGATCGTGCCGAGGCCCAGGATGTTATTGCTCGCTCGCCTAAGAGGGCATTTCAGAAGTTCATGCGAAACATTCACAGGCATTCCCCCATGCTTGGTAAGTATATCCGGGCGGTTCCCTCGAACGCTTCGATTATCTTTTACATAGCTGTGTCGAAAATCTCCGGGGTTGACATGGCAGACATCATTCTGAAGAAATATTTCCTTACCAAAGACGAGACAGAAAAGTAAGTCTCTCAGAAGGGTCTAACCATGGCTCGTGTCTACTACGACGAAGACGCTACGTATTTGCGTAGCCTTGAGGAGGAGCGGATCGAGCTATCAGGGCCGACCTGCGAATACTTCTCACTGAACAGGGGACAGAACGTCGACGCTCTTTACGGGGAGCCGACCAATGATCCCCTGTACGGTGGGTCTTCGCCTCCTGGGACTCCATCTAGGAGCGAGGACGCGTGGAACTTTTACCCTGACGCGGAGGCAGAGATACCGGAGCCTGATATTACCTTCCCGTGCGCTATGGAGTTCGTCGAATCTGACGGGCGGACTCCTTCTGTTCGGGAGGGTGGTTTCGTTGCTGAGTTCGACGGCATCGTATCCATATCCAGGAACCACTGGGAGTGTGCCTACGAGGGGACCACCGTGGAGGGGCGTCTACCCAAAGAAGGTGACGTGATTTATGTGTTTGATGAGTGGTGGGATGTTGTTAGATCGGGAACTAGCGGTAATGTGTTAGACTCGACGACGTACGTGGGATTCAGGCTAGAAGTGAAGAAAAGAACTCAGTTTACGCCTGATAAGAAGGACTGACGATGATTGATGCTGATAGCGCAAACAAAGCTGTTAAAAACGGACTGGTTGCAATGTGCGCTTGGTGCGAGAGGCTATGGGAATCGTACGACAAAACAGGGTCGTTATCGTGCCGGGAGGACTGCGGCGGACCGGCGTCTAGCCGTGGGTTTCCTCGGTACAAGGGTCCTTGGAGGCAGGGGCGAGCACGCTTCTGCTTTAGGTGCGGGGGAGAGGCCACCGCAATGGTCGAGTTCAGGGAGCGAGACGGCGAGCGCCACATGATCGGGATATGCGAAGAGCATATGGATGAGCTGAAAAGGATCGTGGGCAGTCAAAAGGGTGTAATTGTTAAGGAGAAGAGAATCAGCATAATGGATCTCTTTGATTCAGAGGCAACATGACCAAGATTGCTCGGTTCGGAACAGGCGCAAGCGGTGGCGTTTATATAAACGACATTGAGCCAAACGGAGGAGGGAACGTCGGGGGCAAGGTCTTTGTGACCGGCTCCAATGACAACATCCTTGAGTCCTGCGTTGCCGATGATCCGAATTTGAGAGTTTACGTTGTTGCCTTGATCGGCGTGAGCAACCTAAGACCAGCTGTTTCTGTGAACGGAGTGTCCGTAGGCAACTGGGATTATGATGCGTACGAGACAGATAATCGGGTGCTGTTCAGGGGATACGCGGACATCGTTCTGAGTGGGACGGTTGTCACGGCTACCCATGAGGACGGGGTGACAGATTCGTGCATAGTGGAAGCGGACCCTCGTCCTGTTATTTCATCTGCTGAATTCGTGGGCGTGTATCCGACTGGTCCGACGGGCGTTGTTCAGACACAGGTGAAGGACGGGGATACGTTCTCCGTCTCTGTGGCCACTGACATCGATTTTGACAGGGTTGAGTTCGAGGACAGTGGAGCGCTTAGGTCTGGGACGCAGGCGGTCACACAGGGGGTCTCAGCGACCGTGGACGCGACGATAGATGCAACAGGGACCAGTACGCAGTCCTTGGGCGGTCGCGTGCGCGTGAGTACACCCTCTGGCTCGTGGAGCGAGTGGTTCAATATTACGAACACCGTGGACTGCAATGACACTGTTCCGAGCGTGTCGTTTGGGCTGAAGACGTATCCGGCTGGGCAGAGTGCACTGAAGAACAGCGAGTCGGCTACTGTGGTGAATACCATCTCCGGATGGAGCGCTTCTGTGGACGAGGTTACGTATTCGACTCCTGGGCAGCTCGCGATAGTGAACGACACAGTGTACGAGAGTCCTAAGTCGGTAAGCCGGGCGAGCGGATCGTACAATGTTACCGTGGATAATCTCAGTATTCTGGCTACCAGGATCGCGAATGGGGCGCAGGATACGAGCAGTACAGTCATAAAGATCGCCAACGTTCTGCCCGTGATAGATGTCTCGATAGTGGGAGCGACTAGGATGAGGACGGGCGGCAACGATGGGACACCTGTCCAGTCTTACCAAATCCTCATTGAGTCCTCTCAGGATCTGATTTCGGCGCCCTTGCTTTCCAAGGCTGTTGCCGATGACAACGCGTTTGGTATGTTCTCCGGATCCGGCGACACATGGACGGCCACGTATGAGGCCGACGATGACAACCCGGTGGGTTCTTTTGCCTGGAATACACTGTCGGCTACGAACCTATCAGGGATGACTCAGACGACGATTGCGAGCGGTGTGAACTATGAAGTTGGCGGGTTCGTGTCTCGGACGATTGCGATACCTGGAAGCGTCGACAATGGGGAGATAAATGTAAGGATTACAGAGTGGACATCGAAGATTGTCTTCTCGTGGACGTCTGATGCGACAGTAATCACAAAGGGAACAATCGGAGATACTACACAATACATACAGGACACATGGACCATTGATGCGCTGGACACGTATCCGACAAGGATCTTGATACAGGACACGTCTGCTGCGCTTTCATCGACCGACGTAAGTTACGTTACGCTTGAAGAGGAAGAGTGATCCTTGGCGACGATTGAGGGAAATGCGTTTGAGATTCAAAGACGTTCGGTTATGTACAACCAGAACACGTCGATGTCTGCTGCCCAGGGCGGCGGAACTCTCGGATACAACGGAGATCCCAACCTAGTACCAGTCCCTCCTCTTGGAACTTCAGGGGAGCAGTTAATCTACAACTGTGCGATGGGGTCGGCGTATCAGCATTCAGACGGCACGATATACGACAAGACAGAGCGGCCAAATACGTGGGTGGTACGCATACAGGCTGGTGAGCCGAGTCTTACCGGGTACGTGGACGTGGCTTGTCTAACGACGGACGTTGTTGGGTCTCCGGTGTCGATACGGGAGGCTCCGATTAATGGGAAGTGGAGGGTCCAGACAGCGGATCCTACTGATTTCACGAAGATGCCGTCTTTAGGGGTGTTAATCTCTAAATCTACCCCTACGGTCGGCGTGGCAAAAATACTTGGTGTGTGTGATGTATTCACAGGTCTTACGCCTGGCGTTAATTACATGGTTGGAACAAGCGGGGGCCTTTTAGAAGAGGTTCCGATTTCGTCTCCGACCGGAGTGTTCTGGGGCCAACATCTCGGTGTGGCAGTAAGCGAGAGCATTTTGATGCTAGGAGGAAATGTGAATATGATTGGATATAGTGTATGATTAATGAAAGTTGAAAGAGATGACTGATGAAGGAGATGGAACGATGAGCAAGGGTAAGAACAAAGAGGAAATGGTAAAGGCGGGAAAAGTTGAGGATCTGAGAGTCTTCAAGTTGATGTATTTAGAGAAGAGCGTTAGCGAGACGAAGCTCATGGCGGAGCTGAAAAGGCGTGCCTTTAATGACCAGATTGAGCAGCTTAAGATCGAGAGACAGTCTCAGGCGAAGGGGTTCGAGCTTCGCGCAAAAGCCTTAGCCGATGAGATTCTTCAGATTCGTAAGATGTTCGAGGAAGAGTACGAGATTAGCCTAGCGGAGTGGGGGTATGACGACGCAACAGGAGTGCTAGTTCCTCTTAGCCATGAGGTCCTTGAGAGGATCCATTCTCAGAGAGCGTTGCAGAAGGATATTGATGTTGAGAAATCTGAGGAGAAAAAGAAGAGAGTGAGAAAGAAACGGAAGCTCAAGCTACCGGTGGGCGATTCTGCTCCAGCCGAAGTCGAGAGCAAAGAAGGCGAACAGAAGCCTCCGACTGCTACAGCGGAGGCTTAGTTCGGCGCTAGAAGCGTCAGGAGGTTAGGCTATGGCTACTAGGAAGTTCCTTTATGGTGGTGCTAACGGATACCCGCGTGAAGCGGATCCAGCGGACGACATTCAACTAGGTGGACTGGAGATGTCTGGCGGCATCGACATGAACACCAACAAAGTCACTGAGCTGGCTGCTGCTACAGCTTCTGGTGATGCGCTCTCTTTTGGACAGTCTGGCGCTGAGCTAAGCGGGCTGTCTATCACGACTTCAGCTCTTGACATGAACTCGCAGCAGATTACCAATCTAGCTGATGGTACTGTCAGTCATCACGCGGTCAATCTTTCTCAAATGGAAGATGCGATCACATTGGGTAGAACTTGGAAAGAGTTTCTTCTTTATTCCCGTCAGCTAAACAATGCACAAGGTGTATTGGGAGCTTCGGCATTGTACATGTCGGCTAATCCGGTAGCTGGCGATACAATCACAATCACGAACGGGACAGTAACCAGAACGTACGGCGCGACTTCTGGTGGCGATGCTCAGTACACAATTGGTGCAACTCCAGCCGACACGATGGCAAATCTTGCAGCAGCAATCGAAGCTGACGGGTCTGCATGGGTGTCGAATTTCGACACTGATCTGGACGCAATCAACTCCGCTGGTGTTGTTGTTATTATGGAGTCGACTACAAGCGCTGGTGATTCTGAGGTTTATGGTACGTGGGCAACGCCTGCCAGCATTCAGCTTGTTGATTTCACGGATGAGACCGACTACACGAAGAAGACTTCGTCGAATCTTCCTGGGTCTGCTCCTGGCGCTACAAACTTCGGTATTCGCAGGACACAAGCAAACCTCATCGCTGGTGAGGTTCACTATGTAGAGAATAACGACAGGTTGTACGGTTGGGATGACGATGCCGACGAGTGGAATGCTCTGTCTGGTAGCGTTTCTATCCCTGATGCGACTGCTGCATCTGGTGGTGGGATTAAGGGTAAAATCACAGTAGACAGTGATTTTGGTCTTGCCGTAAATACCGGTATCTTGACTATAGATCTCGCATCCAACAGAGGTCTTGGTTTTAGTTCTGGTGAACTTGAAGTCGTAGAGAATACCGCCGCAGGTATCGAAGTCACATCTTCTGGTATCGGGATTGACCTCGCAGCATCTACTCCAGCTCTGTCATTCGATGGCAGTGGTGATCTGCAAGTAGACGTTGATACCACAGCTGGTATCGAGAAGACAGCCAATGGTGTTGCGATTGACCTCGCGGCAACCACTCCTGCTCTTGGATTTGACGGATCAGGTGATCTCGAAGTCACTGTCGTGTCGACAGGCGGCGTAGAGAAAGCGGCTGGTGGGCTC